>TARA_R110002153_G_scaffold124751_2_pt1 | contig 20356 bp, 15 predicted proteins | sample TARA_R110002153 | Tara Oceans TARA_R110002153 (sample SAMEA4398193) | marine metagenome | biome: Polar Biome; feature: [SRF] surface water layer (ENVO:00010504); material: water (ENVO:00002006), including particulate matter (ENVO:01000060) such as... | depth 5 m
AGTTGCTTCTTATAGAGCAGCTAATCCAGGTTCTAAGTTAAAAATGGCAGTAACTACTAAACCTTCTAAACTTAAAAAAGGGTCTAAAGCATCTGCTAGAAGAAAGTCTTTTTGTGCGAGAATGAAAGGAATGAGAAAAAGGCAAAATCCTAAAAACAACACTGGTAAAGATAGATTGTCTTTAGCATTAAAAAAATGGAATTGTTAAATGTCTAAAAAAGATGCGTGTTATCATAAAGTAAAAGCAAGGTACAAAGTGTGGCCTTCAGCTTATGCTTCTGGGGCATTAGTTAAATGCCGTAAAGTAGGAGCGGCTAATTGGGGAAACTCAAGCAAGAAAGGTAAAAAATAATGAATAAAAAAATAAAAGCACCAAAAGGTTTTCATTGGATGAAGTCTGGTAAAAGTGTAAAGTTAATGAAAAATCCTAGAGGTGGATACAAACCTCATAAAGGAGCTAGCTTAACTACTCCTTTTAGAGTACAAACAACTCCTCATGCAAAAAAGAAGTAATGGCAAAAGAAGGTTTAAAAAAATGGTTTTCAAGAAATCAAGGCAAAGGTTGGGTTGATTGCAAAACTGGAAAACCCTGCGGTAGGAGTAAAGGCGAAAAACGTAAAGGATACCCAGCTTGTAGACCTACGATGGCACAATGCACATCGGCAATGAAAAAGAAAACAAGCACTAAAAGGATTAGTTGGAAATAATGGCTGATGTAATTGGAATGTCTGATGTATCTACACCTGATACAGGAAAAGGCAGTAAATTAAAAACAGGTGGAATAAACAGGAGGCATAATATGCCAAGTAAAGAAAAATGCAAAACAATGGTGGGACCGGGAAAAAAGTATAAAACTATGGACGATTGCCTATCTTATAATGATAAAAAAATGGGTAAAACTCAAAAAGCTGGAACATCTAAAAAAGACCAAAAAAGAATGGTTGGAAAAGCAATGGCTGAATCTCAAAATGTTAGAATGAGAAATAAACTTAAAGCTAATGTTGCAAGAGGTGATAGTCTTCAAAATTCTAGAGGTTATTAATGTCTAAACGTGTTGATTTATTTGGGCATGATAAAGGAGTTGGGGATACTGTTAGCCGTATAATTAAAACTGTCACTCGTGGCAAAATAGAGGAGTGTGGAGGATGCAAAAAGCGCCGAGATACATTGAACAATATGATTCCTTACAGGAATCCAAAGAGCAAAAGTTACGAGTAAAAAATGGCGGTGCTATTGAAGGCGTAGAGGGAGGATTGCGTTTAGACGTATTTGACCACGATGACCCAGATGATTTGCAATGTGTATGTGATTTACCAGAAATTGCACAAGATTACATTATACAAGACATAGAGTACGAAGAAAACAATGCCTAAACAAATTCATAAAATTATAGAATTTCACGGTGGATTAAATAATAATACTGACCCAAGAGATATTACAGAAAGAGAAATAACTGCTTCTACTGATATTATGGTAGATGAAATTGGTAAAATAAGATTATCTGGTAGCAATGTTGCTCACACTACAGCTCCAATAATTCCAGATACCGCTTATGGAAGTGTAACTCCTGTCCAAGTAACTGGAAGTGGTTTATTTTCTTTTAGTCACGATAGGCAAGGAGCTGAAGGTGGTTTTGCTTATTCAGATGGGGCTTCAACTGTTTCAGAAACTACTGATAATTATCTTGCTTTTTACGATGATTCAGCGGGTACGGGCAATGTTGGGCCAGGAATTTTTATGTATAGTTTAAGTGAGGATGATTGGAAAGATAAATGGGAAGATACGGATGCTCCAGTTATTCAATTTTTAGGTAAAACTACTTCGGGAATAGCAAGGCCTTCATTTTTTTCAGTTGATGGAGCTTTAAGAGTTTCTAGTGGAGAATTTGAATCATATGCATCGGGGTCATTAATTAATGATGGAAGTCATTTTTTATCTACTGATACTACATTAACTGTTGATAATGGGGCTCATTTTTTAGTTGGAAATTATTTAAAAATAAACGATGAAATAATTTACGTTGTTTCTAAATCTACTCATGATTTAACTGTTATAAGGGGAATGTTTGGAACAAAAGTAATACAACATAATGATAATTCAATTATAAATATTTTAAATATGAATCAATGGTATGATTATTTAAATAATAAATTATTTCAAACATCTAATGGAATTTCATCTTATGAAAATAATAAATGGTATAATGATGTACAACATCTTAAATCATTAAATGAATTAGGAATTACTTTAGAATTGCATGATGCTCAAACAACTTCTCCAGCTGCTGCTCAAATTAATGCTATTAATAAAATAATTGTTGCTCATTGGTTCACTACAACTGATAGTGATGTTGGATTTTGGAATGGAACATATTGGATTGGAATGACTCCAATATATCAAGGAAATCAAGAAGGCCCAATATCAAATGTTGGTACTTCTCCATTAATAATAAATGAAGAAATATTAAATATTCAATTATATATTACGCATCCAGATTTAGATGATTCTAGCATAGTGGAAGCAGATGGTCATCCATTAATAGATGAAAGAATTATTGGATTAAAATTATATACAAAACAATATACATCTGATGAATGGTATTTATTGCAAGAATTTGATTTACTTGAAGGTGGTGAACATGGATGGGAAACTTATAATTCTGATGCTGGTGCTACTGTTAATTCTGGTGGTGGTAATACATTAACTGGTTATTGGAAAACAACAAGTACCGCTGATTCATTATCTGTAGCTGCTCCAACCGCAACAGCTTCTTATGATGGGGAAGCTGAAAGCAATACTTGTACAGTAACTTTAAATTTAAATGAATCTAAAGGTGTTGGAAGAGTGGGAATATTAAGATTAAATGGATTTGATAATACTCCATTATATGAAGAAGTAGATTTAAATAGTACGTCTTCTCAAGCAAAAGTTTTTAATGTTATTAATCCTTCTCCCGGTACTCATAAATTTGTAGTAGAATTACTTGATGAAAATTTTAATATTATGAGAAGGGCTGAAATAGAACAAGCAATATCAGATTCTGGAGTAGACGCATCTCCTACAGGTGGAACAGTGTCCTATAGTGGAAGTAGTTAATAATATAATAAGTAATTGCAGAGATAAATATAAAGATAGGTTTAAATACTATCTTACAGGAAGCTATGCTCGTAATGAAAAAAATTTTAAAGATTACGATATTGCAATATATGATTTAGAAAATAATAACAAAGATTGGGAATTGTTATTAAAACAATTTTTTAATGTTAAAGAATTAGATGGTAAAATGATTGATGCTCAAATAGACCAAATGACAAATATTATTATTAGAATGAATGGGCAAACATTATATGAAAATAGAAATGAAAAAGTAAAAAGATATATTTACACTAATGAAAATCTTAAAAATTGGAAATACATTAAATATAAAAATCTTTATGGAAATTTATGGGAAAAAGAAATAATGCTAGTTAAACCAAAACATAGAAAAATGGGACTTGATAAAATAAAAAGAATATATAGAGAAATATAATGGCTAATTATGCACAAATGAATCCCGGTAAGTATCACTTAGGACATAGATTTCCAACTCCTGTTCTTATTGAAAAATTACCTATGCATATTGAAGATGAACATAAAATAGAATTAAAATACAAACATTCAGTTGTTGTAAATAGAACTGCTTATGTTGGAAATGTTCAAGTATTTTCAAGAAGAAAAGGTTCTATAAAAGTAGAAAGCGATTCTATGTATAAATCAATAATAAATGAATTTGATACATTTGCTTCTTATAATAAAATAGAAGCGGCTGTAAATGATGGCGATGAAATTACTGGATTGTCTGAATTTGCTAATAAAATTTTACAATTTAAAAAGAATATTTTATATGTTATAAATGTATCTGGTCAAATAGAAATTTTAGAATCTACGCATAAACATAAAGGAGTAAATAATCCAGCCGCTATATGTAAAACAGATTATGGGATTGCTTGGGCAAATCATCATGGTTGTTATATTTATGATGGTCAAAAAGTTGTAAATCTTCTTGAAAAAAATGGATTGCAAAAAATAAAACAAAGTACATGGAGTACTTTTTTAGGAGACGGAGCTTCTTCTCCTATGGTTGGATATTTTCCACAAAAAAGACAAATAATTGTTGTAGATGATATATCTACTTCAAGAGTTGGAGCCTGTTATATTTATGATATGGTAACAACTAGTTGGACAAATGCTTATAATCAAACATTTGCAGATGCAATTAAATCTAATTTTATTACAGATTGGAACAGTGATTTAGTACACGCTACTTCACTTACTCCTAAAAAATGGAGTGACAGCTCTTCTAATTCTTCAAGAGTAGATTTTCAAACAAAAGATATAGATTTTGGGCATCCTTCATTAAGAAAAAAAATATACAAAGTATATTTAACATATAAAGGTGATGCTACTCATGCTCAAGTTCATTATGGAATAGATGGTTTGGCTCCTGCTTTAACTTTTAACACTATTAATTCAAATGGGACTACAACTAATAGTGGTTCTTTAGCTAAATCTATACCCATAAATGCAAACACTAATGATTGGTTAAAAGCAGAGTTAAAACCTAGTGCATCTATTAATAATATTAATAGTTTTAGATTAAAAATAAGTGGCGATGGTACTAATAATATTTCATCAGATTTTGAAATTAACGATATATCAATAGTTTATAGAATTAAAAGTATTAAATAATGGCTAGAATAAAATCAACTTTACCATCTTTAAAAGAAATTAAAGAAGGTGAATCTGAATATAGATATATAAAAAATGTAGGATTAATACTTTATACAAGATATAATAATCAATTATATACTACTAAAATGCAACCGTCTTCTATTCCTCCAGTTTTAGATAAAAAATTAAATATTGCAATTGGTGAACGCATTTCTTCTTCGTTATCTGAAAGTGAATTTATTAAAGCTGATGGCTCAATAGATTTTAAAGGAAATCAATCTCATGGTGGAAATAACATAACTGGAGTAAACAATTTAACAGTTGGCAATGCTTTAGATGTTGATGGGCATACGACTTTAGACCAAGTAACAGTAAATACAACTGATGGTTCGTTTGCAGTAAGTGGAGCAAATCCTATTACTTTAACTACGACTGGTACAAATGATATAGACATTACAACAGCACAAAATTTAGATGTAGGTATTGGAGTTGATTATCAATTAGACGTAACTAGAACTTGTGATTGGAATACGACTAATATTGATTGGGATAATTCTGCTGATTTTGATTTAACATCAGTAGGCGATTTAACTATTGAAACATCTGGAGCTGCTTCAGCTAAAACAATATTACTTTTTAATGATAATAATCATGCATCTGCATTTAGGGGGATACATTTAAAAACAGATTCACAAAATGCAGGTTCTTCTCAAAATAGTATATTTATTGAATGTGATAATAGAGCTGCTAAAGGAGGAGGTATTGGTGTAGATATTAGAAGTGAAGATGGAGTATTAATACGAGGTGAGGACGCTACTAATGGAGATAAATCTATTGTGCAAATAAGAGCAACTGGTAGTGTTGATATAGCAGGTGATACTAATAGCATTACTGCGACTACTTCTTCTCCACATAGAGTAAAAATACATGGAGCATTTGATACTAGCAATTTATATAGAGCAGACCCAGATGTTGCTATTGTAATGGATAATGGGACTATAGCAGGTGGTTCAGCTAATGGTGAATACACAAAATTTCAAGCATTAGATACATTACATTTAGTAAGAGCTATGACTTATAAAGCATCAGCAACTGTAGCTAGAACAGCTAGCCATCCTATTGTTTCAGCAGCTAATGATGATAACGCAGCTGGGACATCTTGGTTAATAACAATTGTTTGGAAACACGCATCTACTGATGTAAACTCTCAACTTTGGATGTGTTCAGCTGTTGGTTCTGCTGATAATACATTAATTTCAGTAAAAATATCTGAAAATTTAGAAAGTGCTACTGGGACAGCAGCTGGAACTTTAGAATGGACAAATGGGGCAGGAATTGTATGGACAAATGGGCATAGTGACCATAGTGGTTCTGACGCTACTATGAAAGCATCCGCTTTAAGAATACAAAGTGGAACTAATGATTTTTGATAGTTTGATTTAATGAATACAAGCAGTAAATTATTAACGTACAACTTTAGGTTATAAATGGCAAAAAGAAATTTATATCAAGCAGCTATGAAATCTGGACAATCTAGTTCAAGGTATTCTTCTTACCTAATGGAAGCTTCTAAAGTCGGAGACGAATTGTCATTTATTAAACGTAAATCAGATTTTGAAACAGAAAAATTTGGAAAACTAGCTGGATTAATATCAAGTGGTTTAGAATTAACAAGTACTTTATATGGTGGATATAAGGATGCAGAAGAATTTAAAAGTAAAGTTAAAGCTTTAGAAGGACAATATGGTAAAATGTCTAAAAGTGATTTATCTTTTTTAGATAAATTAAAAGGTAAAGAATTTGAATATACTTTTGGAGAAGGAGATTCTGCAAAAACATTTAGCAAAGCTGGTGTAATTACTCAAGGTGGATTAGCTCTTGGAGAATTTGAATTAAAAAATAATTTTAGTAAACCAACTTTATTAAAAGAGGCAACTGGTGGAGATTATAAATCTACAATAACTTGGAGTCAAATGGAGGAAAAAGATAGGTCTAAATTTTTGGATTTATATCCAGAAGGTACTGAATCTAATTTATTTAGTTTTATAAACAAATATAAGTTTAGTGAATAATGCCAAATAATACATTAGCAAAAAATCATTTATCTTCTTTAGCTCAAAAAGGAAGATATGGAGATACAGAATTAGTTCATGTAAATTCTAAAGAAAAAAATATGTTAGAAGCTATGGGAGGAGCAGGTACTATAAATCCAAAAACAGGATTAAAGGAATATTTCCCGTGGATGGCTGCAATAGCTGGTGCTAGTTTTTTACTTTCAGCTGCTCAATCAACTCAAGCTGGTCAAATGCAATCTTCAGCTGCTAGTTCTGGGATAGGAGCAATAGATAGTTCTTTATCATATCTTAATAAAGGTTTAACTCAATTAGAACAATCTACTGAAGATAAAAAAACATTAGCATTAAGTAAATTTGATAAAAATTTAAGTGATTTATCAAATAAAGCTGGAGAGTCCGTTATTAATTTAAATAAATCAATTAAAGATTTTATAGGAAAAAGCAATTTAGTTTCAGCGGCTGGAATTAGTGAAAAAAATTCATCTCTTTCAAGAAGAATACAATTTGGATTTGAATCTGGACAAGAAGGATTAATAGGTCAACTTGGTGAAACTATAGCGGGAATAGAAGAATTTCAAGAATCTGAAAAAACAAGAATAAATTTAGAAAGACAAAGACTTCTTAGAGAAAAAGGATTACTCCAAGAGCAAGAGAGTTCTTGGTATTTAGGTAAAAATTTAGGATTTTAAAATGGCAGATACTTATGGAACAGCAGCTTTACAATCTTTAAATAGAATATTACAAGCACAACAACAACGTGAAAAAAGTGATGTGCAAGAATCTTTAGCTTTAATGCAATTTGCTCAAACTAAGCAATCTTCAGATAGGCAATATTTATTACAACAAGAACAATTAACTCAACAAAAAGACAAAGACACAGCTTCTTTATTATTATCATTAAAAGCTTCTGAACAACAAAAAAAACAATTTGATATAGCAAATGTTGGAAAAAGTCTTGAATTATTGCAAGGTCAAAATCAAGCATTAAAATTAAAAGCAGCTGGAAACTTTTTACAAGAATCTGGGTTAGCTGCTTTATATAATAAATTTCAAGACGAAGAAGATGGATTAACAGACGCAGTGGATGAATTAGCAGATTCTTCATTTTTTGGTGAAGATATTAAAATGGATAGAAAAATTGCTAGTGATTTAGTTAGTGCGACTTGGTCTGCCTATGGAGAAGCTAAAAATCCAGATGCTATTATTAATATAGGTTCTAAATTATATTTCTTAGACCAAGAAGATGCTGTTATTAAGAAAAATTCTTATGAAGAAAAGCTATTTACTGCATTTCAAAAAATTGGTTTATTAAGAAAAGGTGAAGATAATTCTTCTATAATTAATTCTTTTAAAACAATGCGAGATGCATTAGATAATGAAATTTCAATATCTAAAGAAGTTGAACAATTTGTTAAAGGTGATTATAAAATACAAGAAGATTTTAAATTTTTAGATAAAAGTTTATTAAAATTAAATTTAGAAAAAGGAGTGAAAATTGATGATTTTTCATTACCTCAAACAATAGACAAAACTTATTCAATATTGCCAATTGATAAACAAATTAATGTTTTTTCAACAGAAAAAAAGAAAAAAGAAGCATTAATTCAAAAAAATGCAGATGCTATAAAATCATTAAAAGATTTAGAAAAAGCTGTTATTTTTTATCAATCACAAGGATTAAAAATAAGTGAAGCAGATTTACAACAATATACAAATAGAGAAAAAACTTTAGATTTACTTGAATCTAATATAAAAGAAGGTGAAGAAGATTTGTCTAAATTAAATAAACTTTTAAATGAATTTAAAAAAGAACAAACAATAAAAAGAGTAGAAAGACCAGATTTTCTTAGTCAATTATAAAAATAATTATTTAATATGTCTGATAAATTAACACTTCAATTAATTGAAGATTTATATAAAAAAAATGAAGAAACTAATGCATTAAATGACCCTTCATTAAATCAAATTAATCAACAATCTATTTCCTTATACGACCAATTATCTAAACAAGATACTGAAGAAGTAATATCTTCTGATAAAAAATCTGGAATTATTCAAGGTGGTGGCGCTTTATTGTGGAATATTCTTGATAGCGCTCTTGTTGGTGTACCGGGAATAGCAGCTAAAAAAGCTGGTGCAGATATAAGTGATTATGATTTAATGTCTGGGAAAACTGAAGGAATTGCAACTGCAGGGGCTATAGTAGGTCAAGCAGTTGGATTTTTAGCTCCTATGAAATATATAGGATTAGGAGTAAGGGGAGCTGTTTCCGCTGCTAATAAATTAGGGACATCTAGATTAATAGGAGATGCAGCTAGGCAAGGTGGGAAACTTGCTTCTAAACACGATTGGGGAATAAATAGAGAGATTGCTGAAAAAGCTATTCAAAAAGGATTAAAAGAACCGTCTTTAAAAGGACCTCTTGGGCCATTAGCAAAATATGAATTAAGTCTTGAGCAAGTATCTAAAGTAGAAAATCAAATTAAAGGTTCTGTTTTTAATTCTTTAAAAAGAGAATTTGCAGATGCAAGTGATGAAGCTTTATTAAAAATAACAAATACCGCTACAGATGCATTAAAAGCCAAAGGTGTTCATATAAATAATGTAACACGATTAGTAGAAACTGGATTAAATACAAAATTTAGTATAGATACTCAAAGTAAAGTAACTAGATATATAGGTAAAGCGGCAGAGCAAGGAGTTACATTTGGGATATATAATTTGCTTCAAGATGGAGTTTATTCTTTAGCTGGTGAAAAAGAATTTGACCCTATAAATGATATAAAAGATGCTTTTATATTTTCAGCATTTTTACCTGCTATAGATATGGTTGGAGGTGGTGGTCGTGTTCATATATATCAACAAGCTAAAAAATTAAGAAAATCATTAAAAAAAGTTAAAGAAAAAAATTATGATGATTTAACTGAAGGTCAAGCAAATTCATTATTAACAATATTAACAAGAGATTCTTATTTATCTGATGCAAATGCGTCTACTAATATAGGAAAAATAGCTGGTAAATATTCTTTTAAAACACAAGATAAAGAAAAAACAATAAAAGCTATAAAAGAAATAATGGGTGAAGTAGATGTTAATACTATTTGGAAAACTTTCTTTAAAGACGCTGGAGATGATTTTACTGCATCTTTAGGTAGAATGATATTAGGTGGATTATATTTTGATTTCAATACAATATTTGATACTAATCTTATTAAAGCAATGTCTGGAGAAGAACTTATAAGTCATTTTTTAGTTGGAGCTTATTTTTCAAAAATAAAAAGACCTTTATTCCAAGAAAAATATCCTCATTTAAATGGACTACAAGAGAGAGTTTTAGCTTTAGAATACTTAGGTTTAGATGGTAGTTCATTAGAGCATTATGGTCGAGCATTTAGTAGTGATATGCATTTAGGAGCAACTTATTCTGGAATACTTGGCAATGAATCTGTAAGGGAAATAGAAAATATATTTGAAAAAGATGAATATAAATCTCAACAAACTGAAAATAAATGGGAAGGCACAATAGGTGATAAACAACAAATACCTAATAAAGATAAAATTGCTATATATGCTCACGAACTTTATGAATTAGCTGCTATTTCTAGAAATTTAACTGACCCAAGAAATGGCGATTCTCATATTAAATTAGAAAATCTTACTCCAGAACAAATAACTGAAATAGCAAATAAAGTTGAAAATATAAAAATATCAGAAACTGAAAAATTATCAATAAAGAATTTTGACAATTGGAGACAAGGAGTAATAAAAGAATCTTTAACTAATGTTGGTATTCTTCATTTAGAAGCAATGCAAGATATTTCAAATAAAATAGGATTGCAATCTGACCCTGTTGATAAATTTGATATAGATGTTCCATTTAGGATGGCTAGATTAAATAATTTAGAAAATACAAATATTACAGATGCTAGTTTACATGAATTAAAAATGTTTAATAAGCTAAGAACTCAATTGCAAGAAATTGGATTAGTAGAAACTATTCAAACAACTTCAAAAGAAGAAATAGATATTAATATAATAAACAATGCAGAAAATAAAAAATTTATTAAAGAAACAGTTGAAAATTTATACGATAGAATAAAAAGAGAAAATTATGGAGAAAATTATGATGGAGATGTTAAATATGATGATAATGCATTTTTAGAAGCTTTATATAAATATAAATTAACAAAAAAACAAAATGCTTTATTTAATATATCTGAAAATAATATTAAAGATTTAACTTCAAAAGAAAAAGAATTACATTCTATTTTACAAGAAAATTTTGGCAATCAAGTCCCTAGATATAAAGATGGAAAACAAATAGAATTAATATTTGGAGATGACATTGACCCAAATAAAAAAGGAATGACAGAATCTTTATTAGAAACTCAACATCAAATTAATTTATTAGCAAGAATATGGGGAACTGGAAAAGAAACAGGTCCTTTAAAATCTTCTAATAAAGATGGAAAATTAGATTATCAATTAGCAAAAGATATTGTTAATCAATTTAAATCTCAAGGTTATGAATTAAATAATGATATTGTACAACAACAAAAAGCATGGCATTATTCAAAATTATTAAACTCTCCAAATATAACTGCTAAGCATATTTCCATTATTGATAATATGATTTCTCATAATTTTGGAGAATTAAAAAGACAAGAAGGTTCTGATAAACCAACAATTTCTATTCCAGATAAAAATCAAGTTACAGTAACATTAGAAAGTTATGGTAAAAGTAGAAAAGAAATTGATGTCTATCTACAAAAATACGATGATTCTATATCAGCTTTAAAAGATATTATAGGGGATTATGTAGAAATATCACCAGAAACAGATTTAAGAAAATCAGAAAATTTTGATACTGCAATTGAATCAATGTATAGACTTACATATCAATTTGATAAACAAATTTATTCAGAATATACAAATATTATGTCATCTTATCATGGTGATTTAAAGAAAATGGACAACATTAAAGGATTATTAGACCAATTATATGTAAAAAATCCAGAAACAGATGAAATAGAAAGAAAAATTGTAGACAATGAACAATTAGAAACAGATTTAAAAATGAAAATAGATAATATTTTAGCAGATAAATCAGAATTTTTATCAGAAAAATTATTATTAGATTTACAAGAATTAAGAAAAACTATTATTCAAGAAAGATTTGATGAAGTAGAATCACAAGGAGTAACTAGAGTAGCAAAATTAATAGAAAATAGATTAAATGAAAATTTTAATAATTTTACAGGTCAAAATAATTATTTAAATCAAATGCTTTTTGATATGAACAATTATAGTCATGATAGAATCCATGCAAAAAGAAGAACAGATGAAATGGTTTCTAGATTTACAAAATTATTACAAACTAAATATGATGAAATAGTTTCTCCAAATGCTACATTAAAAGATGTAATTAAAATAATGAATAAGAAAGGTGGGTCTGCGGAGGCAAATAGATTATTGGTACAACATTTAGAAGTGTGGAGAAAAGGGTATGATGAAACTACTTTTTTTGAAATGCAATTAAAAGAACAAGAATCTATGGGAGATTATTCTACTCAATTATCTAAAAAACAACAAGATGTTTCCCCTTCTACAATATCAGCTAGATATGAAAGATATAATCCAAATTTAAAAAGTTCAGAATTTAATACTTTATTAGAAAGATATATTGAAGATGATTTTATTGGTATTTCTTCTAATAAAAATAAAAAACAATTAAGAAAACAAATTAGAGATGAAGTAATTGATGCTATTTATATTAAGCATGATATATCTAAAGATATTAAAGAAGACAAATTACCAATTGAATTTGTAAAAGAAAGACAACAATTTTTAGAAAACACATATCCTCAATTAATTTTACAACAAATAGGTAGAGATTTTATACCATCAGCAAAATTATTTCAAAATAAAAATGGAACACCAAGTTTAGAAATTTCTAGAACTATTGTTGGTAAGGGAATGTTGTCTGAATTTATTAAAGAAATGAGAGATATTGACGGACAAGGTAATAAAGGCGATTTATCATTTGATGTATTAATGCTTGAAAAAACTGGAACATGGGGTGGAAGAAGGCAAGATATAAATAATATAAAAAATATTGAAAGCATTATTAAACAATCTTCTTTACAATCTGAAATAATTAATCAGAAAAAACAATTATTAAAAAATCAAGAAATATCTGAAAAACCTTCATTGACAGATGAATTTCAAGACGTTATTAGAATACCAGTTAGTCAAAATACTACTTTAATAGTAGGAAGAAGTGGATTAGTCGATGGTAGATTAAATAAAAGATTTAAAAAATGGTATGATTCTAAGGTTAAATATTTGAATGATAAAAAACCTGAAGGATATGAAAAAACATTAAATCATTTAAAAATTATATTTGGAGATTTCATTAAAGAATCAGAATTAAATAGTCCTTCATCAAGGCCTGATATTAAACAAATGATAAGATTTATGTATTTTGATAAAACTTCTCCTAAATTATTTAATGACATATTGTTAAATGCCGATAATTCAGCTGCTAGAAATGAAATTGGTTCAAATTTATTTAAATATATTTCTTTAGCAGAATCCACTGGAGCTAAATCACAAGCAAGTGAAAAATTTATAAAAATAATGAAAGAAGATGGATTTGTATCTGAAAGTCAAATAAATGCAATTGATGATTATTTATCTAGAAAGGGATTAAATATTGTAGCAGTGGGCGATGAGCAATCTGGAAGTCCATTAAATGCACAATACTTAGTTAGAGATAAATTAAAAAATGAACAAAATTTAGGAGAAGTATCAAAAAAGCAATCAGAACAGATAGGTAAATTATTAAAAAGTTTAGATAGTTCTACTTTAAATGCACAATCTTATCTTGGTACAACAGCTGCTAGCTTAATTTATATGCATAAAGGTAGAAAAATAGATGACCCTAATTCAAGTTTTGGAACAGCTGGAGTAAAACCTACTGCATGGTTTAATAATAATGGAGAAAGTGTACTGTTAAAAACAAATTTTGTTTATGACCCTAAAATTGCAGAAGTATTAGATAAATCTGGAATAGATATATTAACTAATCAATCAGCCGCTAAAGCATTTAATAGAGAATATGTAGAAATATCAAAAAATGAATTTGATGGATTGGAAAATAAAGATGCTTTAAATATTGCAAGATTAGCTGCTAATAAAAAAGGGCCTAGGAATGTTGCTGAAATAGGTTTAGAAAATTTATTTCTCGGTAAAGTAGAGGATAGAAAAAAATTAACAAATATAACATATGGTCTTGCTGATTTTTTATCAAAAGATGGATACACATCATTTTTAAATGATTTTGTTAATTATGAAACAAAAATAAATAATCATCTTGGTCAAATGAGAAATCTTGCTATTGGTTCTGGGGATAGAATGGCTACTATGCAACATTTATTTAATCAAAGAAAAATAGAAAATACTTTATTTGAAGAATCATCTGATGGATTAGCAAATGAATATTCAAAAACGGGAGTTGACCCTAATTCTATTTTGCTTAATGAAACTTTAAAAAGAATGTCAGTATCTAGTTTAATGAACTCATTAAGAAAACCAAAAACAGATGGAGCTTCTTATTCTATATTAATTCCGTATTTAGAGGGAACAATTCCAATTTATAATAATATTGACGACCCAAAAAATAGAAGGCAAATAATAGCAGGTGGTAAAAAATTAGCTTGGGATGACGGCCAATCAAAAGTAACTGATGTCAGAAAATTGCAATATATTGTAACTATTAATCAACCAAGTAAAGATAGTCCAGATAGAATTAAAAGAGATATACAATTAGGAAGAGATAAATTAAATAAATGGGTTATTGAAGACCCTTATAATTATGTAACTGAAAAAGATATTAAAACAGAAATTAATAAAATATTAGAATATGAAGAAAAGTTATTTAATAATAGAACATTAGAAAATATTCATAATGAATTAGATTTTTTTAATAAATCAAAAGAATCATCAGATTTAGATTCAAAATTATATTTACATTCTTTATCATTAAGGATGCCTAATCTTGGTGGAGATGTTGCAATACATAAAGTAGAAGGTTTTTATAGAAAAGAACAAGGTAATGTAGTAGGCGTAAATGTATTTGATATTGCACAAATACATCAAGCAGATTTTGATGTTGATGCAATGTTTAGTTACCATATTAAACCAACAGAAATATCTAATGAATTATGGAAATTTTCTGGACATTCTTTAGATGCGTATATATTCCCATCTGAAGGATTTTCTATGGATATATTTGGATTTGGAGACCAAATGGGTAAAGCTGGAAGAGCTTTTACTGATGGAGATAATTTAGATTACCATGTTAATGCATACAATCAATCTAAAATGAATTTTGGAGTTGCTAAAAAATTAACTACACAATTATCTGCTTTTATTAGAGAACCAAATTTAATAAACATGGAAGGGATTGGAATCCCTGAAGGTAGGGAACAGGTAAGTCATTTTTTACAAGGATATAAAAACACTTTACAATCAATAATTGATGCAACTAAAAAACCTAATTGGGCTAGTGAAGCAAAATCTCAAGAAATAACAAATTATATTTTATTTGGAGATAAACCAAAAGGGTATAATATAGATGGATTAGAAAAAGATTTTGCAATGGATAAATTTAATGGATTTTTTAATTTATCTAATATTAATGAAGGTCAAAGAAAAGTAATGAAAGATGGCATAATAGAAATGATAAACACATTATCTAAAAGTCAAAGAATACTTACAGATGTTTTTGATTCAGCTGGAAGAAGACCTCCAGATGCTAATGAATTAGGGATTGTTAAAGCTGAATTAGACAAATTTTATAAAACTCCAAATAAATTTATATATGATAAGTTAAATTATAAATATAGAGGAGATGCAGATTCTATAACAAAACTAAATAGATTATTTTATAATAAAGATTTAAATAGTTTAGAAGATTGGAAAAAAATTAAATTTGAAAATCCAACTGAAATTATTTTTAATATAGACAAAAATAATATAGAAAAATTAAAAGACAATACTGTCTCTTCTTATATAATTTCTAGATTTTCACAAAATAAAACAAATCTTCAGGGATATTCAGATAGAACAAATATAAATGGAAGTAAAGCAAGAGAATCTGCTAATCAAATATTAGAAAGAATAGACATTGCTACTTCTTTAGGGGGCTCTGATACAAATGAATCTATACGGGAACAATTAGAAAATAACAATGTTATTAATGGTACTTTTTTACAACAACATTTAAAAAAATATAAATCAGCTGATGTTATTAAAGAATCTGATATAAGAGATTATTCATTAATGTTTACAGCTTTAGAAAAAGATAAAAAATCACTGCAAAGATTTATTGAAAAAAATGGAAAACATTCAATAGAATCCACTGGAAGAGCAATGAGAAAATTAAATCACATTGAAGGATTAATGGATTATTTATCTAGTATTGAAGCTAATTTAATGGAAAGAATAGGCACAAATAAATCATTAAAAGATAGATATAATTGGCAATCAAAAAATATAATTAAAAGAAATGGAAGAATTTTTGGGAATAATCAATCTTCTCCTACTTATGTTTATAGAAAATTAGAAAAAAATGGAAGACCTTATTTTAAATATATAGATTTTATTATTCCTAATGGAAGTAAACAATTTACAAAGGGTGAATATTTTTTATTAAAAAATCCTATTAGATATTCATCTATGTCTAAATCAGAATTTTTAGATGCTTATTCTATGTTATCAGTTACTGGAGATATTCAAATACAACATTTAAATTTTCAAAATGAAAATACAGAAAATATATTTATTCAAGATTTTGATATTTTAAAAAGTACTCTTGGAAGAATGGCTTCTGAAACTTTTAAAGAAAATAAAAACAATCCAGATTATAAAGAAAATTGGTTATTATCAAGGCTTCAAGAAGATGCTATTATGAAAGAATTTATGGATAAATATTTATCTAGAATAGATTCTGAAAAAAGAAATGATTTAGACTTTACAGAAACACCTTTATCTGATTTAACAAGATATATGTTAAAACCAGAACCTTTAGCTGGAAACTTTGTATTGCAAAATAATGAAAATATTAAATTACCAATGTTTAAAATAAATAAAAGATTTACCAACGCAATTTCTAGATATTTATTAAATAATAATCATAAAGAATTATTTGATGGAATTTTTGGTACATATGGTAGAGAATACAGACGAAGATTAGATAATGTATTACCAGAAGAAACTGCAAGATTGTTTCAAAGTAAATTATATCATAAAGATGAATCTTATTTTAAAGAAGATGACGACCCTTATTTAGAATTAGTACATGATAAAGGAGCATTATACGGAATAGATGCGGTCCCAGCTATGCAAAATCATTATAGATATAAATTAGCTAGAGTTGCGGATATTTCAAAAGCAAAATATGATTTAGATGGTAATTTGCATTATATTCTTAAACATGGAACTTATCAAAAGGTAATTAGTGATATGGAATATTATAAAGACCCAAAGAATTTTAATGAAAAAGATAATCCAAACGAAAGAGATTGCCCTTAATGAGTATATCAATATGCACTTCAGTATCTGATTCTGAAAAAAGAACAAAAAAGAATCTTGATAAATTAAGAGCTTTATTTAATGGTTCTAATGTTGAAATAGATGGGAAAAGAATGTCAATAGGTGATTCTATTACTAAATATTATGGAGATATTCGTGATGATTTTGGTAAAAGAATGTTTGATGAAATAGTTTGGAGAGGAACTTATAAACCAGCTGTTGATTCATATACCAATTTTACAGATGGCGATTTTAGAAGAATTAAAAATGAAATTATAAAAGAATCAAAAAATTTAAATAATCCAAAATTAAATTATCTTGAAAAATTTGCTTATGTTAAAAGAGGCGTAATGCAAAAATTTGCAGTTACTAAGTATTTAAATGATAAAATTAATTTATCTGCTAATTATGAACGTACTCAATTTTCTAAATATTTAAGTTCTCATATTGATATAACTAAATTATTAAGAACAGAAATATTAAGTAAAAAAGGACGTAAAAAAGGACAATCTAAATTTAAGTTAGCTATTAACGATCCTAAATCATTTTTAGGCATTAAAACTGTTAAAGATTTAGATAAATTAGAAAATGATTTAATTATAGCTATTAATAGTCCTAAATCTCAAAAACAACTAAATGAAGTAAATAATATTACTAATGAAATTTCAAGGGTAATGAAAGAAACTGGCGGTGAAGTATTAGAAGATTTAAGAATCTATTTAGAAGGTGGAGATGCTATTGACAAAAAAAATAATAAAGTTTTTAAAATTGTTAATGGTAAATCTATAGAATTATCTAGAAATGTAATTAACGCTGGTAAAATATCTAGAAAATTATTAGACAATATGGGAGACGTTTTAATAAATGGATTAAAACAACATAAGGAAGTTATTAGACAGGCGTATTTAAATACTAAAAGCGATAAAGCTTTATTAACTGAAAATGGTGGTAAAGTAAAAAGATATGAACAACTTTTAGATAAAGAAATAAAAGCAATACAAGAAGGAAAGGAAGGTGGAAATTATTTTCCTCATTACCTTGTTGAATCTTTTATTAATATAGAAAAAGTAATGGACAGAGCTGAATCTGATAATTATTCTAATCCAGATAGAGATTTATCTGATTTATCTAAATTGTTTTCAGAGATGAGGCAATCTATGGGAAGTCCAAAGTCTGCAAGATTTAGAAAATCTATACCTTATGATAATTATTTAAAAAATCCAATAAGCGTATTGAGAAAATATTCTTTAGATGCTATTGCATTTAATAAAGCAAATTTTTTAAAGAATACATATATGGAAGGAATAAGAAAATTACCAAAAGATTCAGAAGCTGCTGAAGGGTTGTCTAAATATATTGATGATGCTTTTACATTAGCTGAAAAAGGGTATTCAGATAGACCTTCTTGGGTAAATAAAACTGTAAGAACATTAACTGGAGCACAATTTTTAAGTAAACTTGGATTTGGTATTGGTACTGCAGCTAGAAACACATTATCTGGTATGTATTATATTCAAGGAGTTGGGAATAGAGCTTTTACTAAATATCTTAGAGATTGGAATAGTGAAGCAAATTCTGATATAAGAGATGAAATTAGAAAAGTAGAACAAGAACAAGGTTTTAAATTTGAGGATATGGCTTCTCCTATATTTACAGAAGGATTAGTTCCAACAGAAGGAATAAAATCTAGAGATATAGATATAAAAGAAGATGCAAATGGTAATCATGTATTACAATATAAAGAAGGTAAAAATTGGAGAGCATTTGATTCTGCTCTTACATCAGCAACTGGTAAAGGTGCTATCTTTCAAAGGGTAACTGAAAATTATTTAAGAAAACATATGTTTAGATATTCTTTTGTATCTAAGTATAACGAATTAATACAAGGCGGATTAGAAAAACAATCAGCTACTCAAAGGTCAAAAAATTATGCATTAGATATGGTTAATAAATATGCATTTGAATATTCTCCATCTCAAAAAGCTGCTATTGTTGGAGGTTCTCGTAAAAGTTTAGGAGCAGTAGGTCAAATTGCTTTCCAATTTATGCATTACCCAATGTCTTTTTTACAATTACAATCTGAAGTATTAAGAAAATCAAAAGATGCAGTTATTGCTGGTCAATGGGATTCTCAAGATTTAGCAGTTCCAATAAGATTTGCAGGCCTTTATTTATTTACAGAAATGATGAGTGGTGTAATGAATTTAGATTTTCATAGATTAATGGAAAATGACACAGTAGAAAGAATAAGGAATTTAAAAGAATCTTTAGATGGTAAAGACGTTAAAGGTAGGGGATTTTTAGGACCGACTATTGGTGAATTATATTATTATGCAAGTTTATATGATTTTATAAAAACACCAGATAATATTATAGCAAATACAATTGTTGGGTATAGTGATGCTTATGGAATGACAGATGAACAAAAAAGAGCAAGGTTACTATCTTCTTTAAATGTTCAAGCATCTAAATTTATAACAAAAGATTATAAAGCATTAAGAAATGGTAATGGATGGGATTTATTAATGCATGAATTTTCTCTTTATCCTACTAAAGAAACTAGAGCTATGAGGAAAAAAGAACCTTTAAAAACATTACTTCCCCCTATTAAGAAAAAAACTAAAAGTACTAAAAAAGAAAGCAAGGATGAATTAAGTAAACTTTACAGAGCGATGGGAATTTAATTTGAACTAAAAGGAGTACCCACCGCTTGTAAAGTAATTAATTAATAATTAATATTTATTCCCGTTGTAAATTTATTAAATAATACTATTTTTATTTCATAATGATTTATATTGTAATGAGCTTCAAAAATTAAAGATATAGGAAAGAAATTTATGCTAATAACATAAGCATCTAATTCTTCATTTTTAAATTTTCCACTTAATATTCCAATAATATTATCTCCCAACATCATCGTTATTATTCTCCTGTTCTGTGTACACTCCGTACATTGTTATTAAAATTGCATCAGC
>TARA_R110002153_G_scaffold6071_2_pt1 | contig 20317 bp, 8 predicted proteins | sample TARA_R110002153 | Tara Oceans TARA_R110002153 (sample SAMEA4398193) | marine metagenome | biome: Polar Biome; feature: [SRF] surface water layer (ENVO:00010504); material: water (ENVO:00002006), including particulate matter (ENVO:01000060) such as... | depth 5 m
GCAGACAGGTGGTGGACATAGTGGAAACATTCCCGCAGATAAGTTTAGAATTGGTAGATTGCTGGGTACTACTACTAATCAATACCTTAGTGATGGTATTGTAAATCAAGTAGCTATATTCAATACTGATGAGTCAGCTAACATATCTACTATATACAATAGTGGTGCAACACAAGATTTGAGCTTATTAAGTTCAGCTCCTGTTCACCTTTACGAACCAGAAAGTGATATAACTACTATCAGAGATGAAATAGGTACTGCTCATTTAACACTCTTCAACTTTGTAGCTGCTGATTTAGTTTCAGACGCTCCTTAATATAATAATTTTAAAATAATATGTCAAGAATAATCAGAAGTGGAATTAATTCAGTAACAGAGGCTGTAAACTATAGTAGTCTAGTGATAGGTACGCAAGTAGGAGAACTAGCCTTTGTTACTTCTTCTGAGGGTACTGCGTGGTTACCGTCTACACTTGGTGGTTCTTACTACCCAAGTGGCTGGTATGTTTGGGATGGTACAGATTGGGTTAGTAACAAAAATGCAACTTCTGCAGAACTAGATTCAATTAAAAGTGATATAACTATTCTACAGGCAGGTGGAGGAGGAGGAGCAGATACACAAGATCTAAGCATTGTAGGACAAGTCTTATCTTTAACAGATGGTGGATCAGTAACTCTTCCAGATACTAACACGCAACTATCGCAAGCCGATATAGAAGCATTTGGCTTTAGTACTACAGATAATGACACTCAACTTAGCGATAGTGACATAGCTGCATTTGGATATGTTAAAACAGATACGCAACTTAGTGACGCTGACATTACAGCCTTGGGGTACGTTAAAACTGACAATGACACCCAGCTATCTCAATCAGATATTGAGGCAATGGGATTCAGTACAGTAGACAATGACACCCAAAGAACAGATGCAGAGATTCAAGGAGTTATTGATTTGAATACAAATGGGTACGTAACTACTGACAATAACACACAGCTCTCAGACGCTGATATAACAGCCCTTGGTTATATTAAAGTAGATACTAATACTCAGCGTACAGACACTGAAATTGACGCCCGTATAGCGTTGAACCCTGAAGGATTTATAACTTCTTACGTAGATACAAACACCCAGCTGACAGACTTAGAGATCGCAGCAATGGGTTATATTAAAACAGACACCCAACTAACAGACTCTGAAATCACTGCCCTGGGTTACATTAAGACAGATACGAACACTCAACGTACTGATAGTGAAATAGATGCTAGAATAGCCCTCAACCCTGAAGGGTTTATTACTTCTTTCACTGACACCAACACTCAGTTAACGGACGCAGACATTACTGCTTTGGGTTATATAAAAACCGACACCAATACCCAGAGGAGTGATACTGAAATTCAAGCAGTAATTGATCTCAATACTAACGGATATATTACAGTTGACACAAATACACAAAGAACAGACTCTGAGATTGATGCTAGGATATCTTTAAATCCAGAGGGTTTTATTACTTCTTTTACAGATACTAACACACAACTTTCAGATGCAGATATAGCGGCTTTAGGGTATATCAAAGTAGACACCAATACACAATTAAGTGATGCAGAGATAACAGCGTTAGGGTATATTAAAACAGATACTAACACACAGTTATCTACAGCAGAAGTAGAAACAATCATTTCAAATAATACAGCAGGATTTATAACAACGCAATCAGACACTCAGGATTTATCTTTAGTGGGTCAGACATTGTCTTTAACTGATGGAGGATCTGTAACACTACCAGACACTAATACGCAATTAAGTGATGCAGATATCGCAGCGTTGGGTTATATTAAGGTAGATACAAATACACAGCTGTCTAATGCAGAGGTTGAAACTATTATTGCAACTAATACTGCTGGGTTTATTACTACTCAATCTGATACACAAGACTTAAGTTTAGTAGGCCAGGTACTATCTCTTACTGATGGTGGTTCTGTGACATTACCTGATACAAATACGCAGCTTAGTGATAGTGACATAACAGCTCTGGGTTATGTTAAGACAGATACACAACTTACAAACGCAGAGGTAGAGACAATCATAGCTACAAATACGGCAGGTTTTCTTACAACAGATAATGATACACAGGATTTAAGTCTTGTAGGTCAAACACTATCTTTAACTAATGGGGGATCTGTTACCTTACCAGATACTAACACACAGTTATCTGATGCTGAAATTACTGCTTTAGGATATATTAAAACAGATAATGATACACAAAGAACTGATGCTGAAATTAACGCTTTAATAGACGCCAATACAAATAACTTCATATCCGGTTACACAGTAACTGAAAGTGATGTAACTACGCACGAAGGGGCTTTGACTATAACTGAATCACAGATTTCTGATTTAGCGCATTTTTCAGGTTCTTACCTTGACTTGGATGACATACCTACAGGAGGAGGAACAGCTAGAACTGATGAAGAAATAGAAGACGTTATTGGAGCTGCTATATCAGGAAGTGGGACTACTTCTGTAACTTATGACGATGCTGCTGGGACAATTGTAGTTGACACTCCTGCGGTTTCACTATTTCAAGTACAAGATGCAGGTTCTACAAAACAAGCTACCACTACATCTTATGCGACTGTGGCTAATGTGTGGGCTTCCCCTTCTATTAATTTTTCTGACTTCTCGTTTACTGGATCTACTGGTTTATTGTCAATAAACACTAGCGGATACGCAGAATTTGATTTGAAAGCCACTACAAGACAGCAAGGTGCTAACAACAGACACGAGCTTTACGTTGAACTATTTGACATAACCAACTCTACTTCTTTAGTATTTGATAGCCAGTACGCTTCTAGGAATAGTACTCAAAGAATAGGTAGTGCTTATATTAGCGGCTTTAAGGTACGTGTAACAGCTGGCCAAAGATTTGAAATGAGAGTTAAACATGTAGGAGCCACTGCCTCGATTGGAGATTCTTTAATAGCTGGTTCAACATACTTTTCAGTAAAACTTTATAAATAAATTGGATAATATTTTATTTATTTTGGTCTCAAGTGTTGTTTTAGTTATTATTTTACGTAACTTTGTAAAAACAAATATTTTATGAAGATAACAGAGTTAACATTATTACTTAAAGAAAAACCAGGGTATATTCAATCAGGTGCTCCTAAAATTGCGAAGAAATTCAACGTAACCTTAGGTGATGCTAAATTGGCCCGTAAGGTAGCTTTACAAGAACTTAAAGATGAATTGGGTAGCGAAGATCCAGTTGCACCGTTAAACGTTAAGGTAAGCTCTAAAAGTACTTCTAATAACTATGAGTCTAAGTTTATAATGTCTGCCTGGAATACAGAGACTGGACAAAACATGGACATAGATACTTACTGTGAATATTATAACTTACCACGTAAAGATGTTACAAGTTATAAGTTTATATCACACACTGGTACGCCTCACTATAACATTGTGTTTAAGGAGACAGTAGATAAAGTAGTAGAGGAGTTTAACTTTGATACTATCCTAGCTAAACACTTAGATGGAGCAGTTCCTGTAACTTTTGAGAATAAATTAAGTTTACCTCAAGCTAAGTTTACAGCTGATTTTGATACGCTTACTTATACAGATGTACACATCGGTATGGATACTAACTCAGACAATAACTCTATGTACGCAGAAGTGTGGAATAAGGAGGTTATTATGGCTGCAGCAAAAGAAATGATTGAAGTAACTTTAGCAGAGCAACAAAGTTCTGTACTAGTTGTAGATGAGTTAGGTGATTTCTTAGATGGACTAAATGGTTACACTACAAGAGGTGGACATAAGTTGCCACAAAACATGTCAGATGAAGAGGCGTTTGATTGTGCAATTGAATTTAAGTTAGCATTGTTACATGGTTTAGCTCCACATTACTCGAGCTTATTGTTTAACAATATTTGTAATGACAACCACGCTGGTAGCTTTGGTTACTTTGTAAACTCAGCAGTTAAAGAATTAGCGGGTGTGCTTTACCCTAACCATGTAAAAGTTGTAAACCACAGACAGTTTATCAACCATTACTATGTAGAAAACACTTGTTACATAATAACTCACGGTAAAGATGACAAGACGTTGAAGTTTGGATTTAAACCATTCTTAGACTCTAAAGGAATTGAAAAGATAGATCAGTACTGTAAACAAAATGATATCTACCGTAACTCTACTAAAGTAGTATTTAAAAAGGGAGATTCACACCAAGCTGTATTTGATATGGCTACGAGTGATGATTTCTTCTACTTTAACTATCCTGCTCTTAGTCCTAGTTCACAGTGGGTACAGAACAACTTTAAAAAGGGTAGAAGAGGATTTGTATTGGAGTCTTCTAGAGATACTGATATTACAATTAAAATGAAATTTAAATAAGTTAATACTAAAGGAAATGGCTTCATATAATGAAATAGGATACGATATATTAGAGATAATTAATAATAATAATATATCAGATGACGAAGACGTATCACTGGAGCAAGTGTTTTATCACCTTGCTATCCAGAGAAATGCGTGGATGGAGAAGACGTATAATAAGTCCGGGCGAAGTATTCCTCGGCATATGATCCAGGACTTAGGTTGTTTAGAACTGGAAGAAGTAGATGCAGCAGATTGCTGTGATATACAAGTTGGGTGCACTATGTTAAGGACTAAGAAGAAGTTGCCTCAGTTTTTATCCTTACACGGAGGAGAGGTAATCACTAGAGTAGGTCCGGTACATAAGTTACAGGCACCTTACACGTACACTTCACAGGCTAGAGCAATCTTAACTTCATTTGAGAAATATGGATCAAAGGTTGTTCAGGCGTTCTTACTTAATGAACACATGACATTAGTTATAAAAGATCCTTCTATGCAAATGCTTACGCATATTAATGTAGCAGGAGTAATAGCAGACCCTAAAGATGCCTTGGCTTTTAGGTGTGATGATGGAGAAAGTTGTTTCTCCTATGATGAGCAGTACCCTATTCCAATTGGTATGTTAGGATATATAAAAGATCAAATCCTTAATCAATTTGGTGTAGCAGCACAGTTTGCCAAAGATGAGAGTAATAACGCAAAAGACGATATAACAGCGTAATATGAAAAAGAAGTTAGGGAAACAAAAAGAAAAACATATTGCGCATATAAAAAGTAAAGAGTTCTACTCTTACTTTGCAACTATGTTTTTTAAAGGACACGATAAGCAACGTAACCGGGTGCTGATAGATTATGATAGTGCATACTATTTAGACTATGTAACTTACAATAAAGTAATCCGTAGATTTAACGAATTAGTAAGAGATGAAGTTTTGTACAATGCGTTTGATTTTATTTTACCAGCACGTATGGGTATCATGTGTATTCGTAAAAGTAAAGTAGAACCTTGGTTAGATGCAGATGGGAAGCTAGTTAATCCGCTTCCAGTAGATTGGGGAAAAACAAATAAACTATGGGCAACTAATCCCGAGGCAAAAGCTAAGAAAACTTTAATTCATTTTCGCAATGAACATTCAAATGGGTATATAGGTAAGTGGAGACTTAACAATTCTACAGCTACATACAAATGGAAAAGTGCTTATTCTTTTATTCCTACTAGAACTGCAAAACAAAAACTAGGTAAGATTTTCTTAGACGAAGAATCTACTTCTGATTTTTATACAAAGTAAAACCTATAATAATATTATTAAAATTTAGAATTATGATTAACGGAAAATATGTATCTATAGAGCCTATTATTTCTAAAGTATATCGTGACTTAGGAATGAAGGATGCAATGGATCTAAACGATGCAATTGAATGGGCGGGAGAATGTTTAGAATTAATTGCTGCTCCTTATAGTTTAGTTGAAAAAGTAGAGCGAGTATCTGTAACTAATTACAAGGCCGCTATTCCATGTGACTTACATTTGTTTGAAACTGTAGCTGGAGTTGAAATGGTAAACTTAGAAGACACGGATTACACTGGCGTTACATTTAGTCCTATGTTATACTCTACTGACTCTTACCACCACTACTACTGTGGCGCAATGAAAGATATGCCGTGTGACGGCACACTGACGTATAAAGTAAATGATAACTTTATTTTTACTAACTTTGAAGAAGGACAGGTGTTGGTTTCTTATCAAGCAATTCCTACAGACGATAGAGGTTACCCAATGATTCCTGCAGGAGTTTCATTTAAAATGGCAGTATCTGCATATATAGCAGAGCGTTTAGGCTTTATCAAATGGAGTGCGGGTAAAATGGCAGCGGGTGTGTATCAAAAGTTAGATCAAGAACGAATGTTCTATGTAGGACAAGCAGGAACGTCAGGACAATTAACAAGCTTAGATCAGATGCAAGCAATTCAGAATAATATGCTTAGGCTTATTCCAAAGATTAATCAGCACTCAGATGGGTTTAAAAGTCAAAATGAATCAGAACAACGTTATATAGATTAAATATGAAAGCAAAAAACAGCTTCACAGGAGGCATAGAACAAGACGTAGCGTTAAGTAGACGTAAGCCAGATACAATGTACTCTGCTAGTAATTTTCAATTAACTACTTCAGAGGGACTTTCATCGGGTAGCCTTGTTAATAGTAATGGAACTACAATAGCTTTTACTCTACCTAACTTGGCAGAGATGACCTTAACGGATGTGGCAAGTACAGTTATCCCTGCACAAGCAGAATTAAAGATAATTGGCTCAACTGTATCATTAGATGAATTAATTATTATATCTACAAAAGAAACATCGGATACTCCAGTTGGTTATGGTCAGATTTGGAAATGTAAATTTGACGAGTTAACTGGAGCTATTATAGGGTTGACTGGTTCAGGAGAACTTGATCCTGCTATTCACTTATTCTATAACCAGAAGTTAAACCTATCTACACGTTACCGTGTAGGGCGCATCATAGCCCTAAAAGAAACGCCTACTAAACACAGGATATATTGGACGGATAACTATAACCCTGTAAGAGTATTTAACTTGGCAGTAGAAGAGCCTTTAAATACCTCACTTGAGAACATAGATTTATTCCCACAAGTTAAGCACGTACAACCTACAATAACAGAAGTAACTGCAGGCTCATTACCTACAGGTACTAAGATTCAGTTTTCTTATAGACTAGCTGACGAAAATGGAGCAGTATCTGTAGCGGCACCTCCATCAGCAATGACATCATTGGTAAGTGGAAACACCTCTCCTTCAGTTTTTGGAGATTTTGAAGGTGGAGTAGAAGATCTAAATGATAAAAGTGTAACCTATGATTTAATTGGGTTAGATACAGATTACACTATAATTGAACACTTAGCTATTGTCTATGATATATCAGGACCAAGAGTGTATATGTTTAGTTCCCAGAACGTACCAGCAGGCGGTAAGCTATCTGTAACTTGTTCCTCTGTAGTAGATGCAACAGAGGTTCCGCTTACAGATTATTCTTTAATTTCTCTAGGCTTTACTAAAGCTAAAGACATTGAAGTACAAGGTAACCGACTTGTGGCTGCAAACATTTCAACTACACAATTTGACGTAGATTTTGATACTAGAGCTTATAGATTTAATGTAGGTAATAAGGCATTACTTAAGGATGAGACTGACTCTCTTTTAGATATTACTTTAAGTGGACCTTCTCCAACATACAGTTCGGTAAATGAGAACCACGATGCTATAAATAGATATAACCAAGAGAGTAACTTGACATGGGCTGATACTGCAAATAAGTATATGTACCAAGAAGGGGGAACAGTTATTGGTGGCTCAGGTCCTAATGTTTCTTACGAATTTGTAACTCAAGATATTCCTGGTAACTTTATACCGGGTCTTACTACCGCAGGTGACCATGTGTCTTCTTCAAAGTTTGCTACTTCAGCTTCGCCTCTTACTACTGGTGTACTTGAAGCAGATGGTACAGATAAAGGAGTAGCTATTGCGGGAGAGTGGAATAGTATGGCTTCTAATTGGGCGCACAACAACTATGCTGGTGGTGCCAGAGGTGAGGTATATCGCTACGCTATGGTTATTTATGATAAACTAGGTTCTCCTTCTTTTGCAAAATGGATTGGGGATATACGATTTCCAGATGTAGAAGACGGGTTTCCACTACAGACAATGAGCGGTAGTTTCCCTATACTGCATAATATTGGAATTAAATTTACAGTAGACATATCAAGTATAGCGGATACCGTGTCAGGGTACAGTATTGTACGTGTAAATAGAGATGAAGCAGATCGTACTAAACTAGGTACAGGGATGTATATGTTATTTGACTCTAAAGAGGAGCTTGATCGTGGTTCATTGTTACACACTTATAACGCGGCAGGTACAGGTGAAACGCTCAGTGAAGATAACCCGTACCGTACTAGTAATCAAATGAATCTATTTGGTATAGATGATCACGATACAATGCACATTTCTGATAAGCCGGGTATGTTTCAACACCATGGGCCAACATCTTCAAGTGTTATACAGGAGCAAAAAAAGTTTGGATACTTAATGGGACCAATTGCACAATTAAATCCTATAGCCCATAAGACTTTAGATTACATAGAAACATTAGGATACTACGAGTCTAAAGCAGTCAACTATATGAATGATAATACTGCTTCTAAAACTGATAGGTCATTTGGATTCTATTATAAAGTAGGTGCACCTCACGTTAATCCGCACTATAAAGAACGTTATGAAATAGAAGCTACTGAAGTACTTGATCCAGGGGAGTATATATTTACAGGTGTAGGTATTGCAACGGATAGCCAAGGAAAAGGTATAATGAATGCTACTGCCGGTAGATATGACGGTGTATCTTCAAGTAGAAAACAGTTACCACTTGGGACAGGTTCTAAAATGCTTGCAGTTAAATTAGCAACTACGCCTACACTACCTAACCGTACTCAGGAAACTGTATGGGGTATTACAGATCAAGATGACCCTCGTATTTTATTAACTTGGAAAGGGATTACGTTTGACGGACCTACTACTTTAGGCGGAACTACACTTACGTGGTCTGGACAGACCTCAGTACAGGATGTTTACTTTAAAGAGGTAGGATACCGAAGGTACTTAGCTAACCAGTACGGAGGTAATTCTTTTATTTCTAGAAGTCAGAACGAGTACATTAGCTGTGGTCACTATCAAGTAGTAGAAGGAGTAACAGCTGCTGCAAGTAGCTTAACCTTTGATGTGTTTGGAGGTGATACGTTTGTTAACTATTATGATGATGAGAAAGCAGAACAATACTGGGCTGAATCTCAAAACTATAAAAATATATATAAACCAACTAGCCCAAATAAGCAATCTTTAGCTTTTGCTTTTCCCGTAGAGTCACCCGTTAACACGGATTACCGTATTGGTAAACATTGGGCAAGTAGTAGAGATGCTTCAGATATGGGAGGTTACATATCTAACGAACTTAACTTAGCTGCACTCTGGACAAATCCAAATGATGCACAAAAGAAGTTATTTGCAAAAGACTTTCAATCAAGTTTTAATGAAAGTCACCCGCATTTACTATGGGCTTCAGACATTAAGATTAATGGAGAGTTAAGAGATAATTGGCGAGTATTTAAACTAGCAAGTAAACGAGAAGTAGATGGTATATACGGACCAATAAATAGAATCACTTCTTTTAAAGATAACTTAACGTTCTTTCAAGATACTGCAGTTGGTGTTGCGTCATTAGATGAGCGAAGCGTTATTTCAGATCAGTCAGGGCAGTCACTAGTACTAGGGGTAGGTGGAGTATTTCCACAGTACAAGTACCTTTCTACTAGCATTGGAACTACACAGCAGTTTAGTGTAGTTGCATCAGAGACGGCACTTTACTTCTTTGATTCACGTACTCGTAAGTTTATGAGTGTAACTGGTAATTTAAATAGTATTTCTGATTTAGTTGGAATGAGTAGTTTCTTTGCAGAAAACATTAAAGGTAATGCTCTTACTTTAGATCAGACAGTAGCCGAGACACCTGCCGGAATACACGGTACATTTGACATACGCCACAACAGAGTTTTATTTACTGTACTAGGCACATTAGGTGCAAAGTCATACACAGAGTTTTTAGACGCAAGCACTGGGCTTTATACTTTCCCAGCAGGGGAGTTTATAGATTACAACGGCGCAGTGTACTTTATGCTTAGTGCACATAGTGGTACTGATCCTGATATTCCAACACTGTCACAATTACAGAGTGGAACTCAAGGAGCTATTCCTGCTGTAAGGAAAGATAGAGCATTTACATTTGCATTTAATGAGATGATAGGTAAGATAGAGAATTTCTATGACTTCCATCCTGGTATGTATGTAGAGTACGGTAGACGCTTACTATCTGTTTCTCCATTTAATGAAGCAAAGATGTTTGAACATAACGTAGGTATTAAAGGCTTATACTACGATGTAGTAAATTCAACGTGTAAGTTACACATTATATTTAATGCAGAAAGCAACCTTACTAAAGTTTTTAATAATATCGAGTATTTCTCAGAATTACAGGACTCTAATAAACTAGACATATTTAATGAGACGTTTGATAGAATTCGTTTTTATAACGATTACCAGGACACTGGCGTTATAGATTTAAGTGTAGAAGGTAATATAAAGAGAAGGATGCGTAAGTGGAGGTTACAGATCCCTAGAGATAAAGATGTAACACTCTCTCGTATGCGTAACCCTTGGTTACATTGTGAGATAGAGTTTGACAATAACTTGGATAAGCGTTTAGTAGTACATGACATAATCTACGCGTTTACGCCTGGTAATAATTAAGCTTTACATAATTAAACAAATTACATAACATAAAAAACTTAAAGGGACTTTAGCTTGCTATTGTCCCTTTTTCTTCTTAATTTTGTTGTATACATACAACGATTAGCCTAATAACTAAAATACATATGAAAAAAACTAGTAAGAAAAAAACAGGAAAGTCTACTCTACGTTCGTTGCAGCAACTAGATTTATTGGCACTAGGTGGACCTCTTACTGGGGATCCCATTAATCCTCCTAAAAAAACAAACACAATAACTTCAAGAGATATACCTACTGCTAAAGAACTTAATAGATGGAAATATTTGGATTTTGATAAAGGATCTAATAAAATTGATTGGAAAAATAATAGACTATTGACAGATCGTGCGGAGCTTGACGCCTATTTAAAAGAGTATCCATCACAAAGAAGGAATGTAATGGCAGGTAAAAGAGTTTGGGCTGCTCCCGATAATAAGTCATTTGTAATGAATGCAGAAGACGATCCTGAGTTTGCTAAAAGATTTTACCCTCCTACTGCGACTGCGACTGCTGAAGCTACTATAATGCCTACTAAAGAGCCAGGGATGCTAAGTGCTACAGGTCAACGGTTAAATCCTAAAGACTACCCAGTAGCTGACGGGCAGCAAGTAGATCGTCAGTATACGCAATATGCAGAAGAGTTTGCAAATAACCCAAAACGAAGAGCAGAAAAAGAATTAGTTGACGCGGAAAGGGCAGCATCTATAAAAGCAATGGAAGGAATGTCTATAGATGAAAAGAAAGCGTACGCACATCAGCAGTACTTAGACATGAAAAGTCAAAAGCAATTAAAGTTAGGTGGATTGATTGGGGACGATGGTGGAATGTCCACAAGTAATCTTCCAGAAGGTGCACCAACATATCCAGCATCTCCTTATCAACAAGAGACACTTCCTTTTGCAGAACCTGGCGGTGATGAGTATAGAAACAGAGAGAGGTCCAACAAACAACTTATGAACCTTGTATTTCCCAACGAAGCCAGCAAAGGAATGACTGATTTTGAACCTGACGGGGGACTAATTATGGACGATTCTAATTTTCCAACAATTCCAAAAAATCGTGAATATATTAATTTTAATACTCCATTAAATTTAAAAACTTCAGCTCCAACTATGACTGAAGAAATGACTAGTAAAAAGCAATTAAAGTTAGGTGGATTGATTGGGGAAGATGGACTGACTGATGATCAAGAATCAGCCCTATATAGCTTAGGATCAGCGGGAGCTGGGCAGCTTGCTAACCTAGTTAGAGGAGATGAAGACAACAGAAGTGACCAAGTTGCTAGAGGTGCTGTAGCAGGTGGCCTAGAGTACGGTGCTAAAGGAGCAGAGATTGGAAGTAAGTTTGGACCTCTTGGTGCACTTGTTGCGGGTGGAGCAGGCTTCGTAGGTGGTGCAGTTCTAGGTGGTGTACAGGCAGACAAGAAAAGAAATGAATTTTATGAGGCAAGTATTTCTTCGTATGCGGCTGGAGGTGACTTAAATGCATTTCATATTATGCCAGATGGAACTAAGATGGCAGGTAAAACTCATTCTTATGCAGAAGGTGGTGATCTAAATGATTTAAAGGGGGACCCATCAGAAGTAACGGAGTACAATGGATTACGTCACGAACAAGGAGGTATAGCTATTGGTTCTAAAGAAGTAGAAGATGGAGAAGTTAGAGTAGGAGATTACGTATTTTCTGATCGTCTATCAGGAAATGATAATAGAACTTTTGCCAATAGAGCTAAAGATATTACTAGACGTTTTGAAGAACATAAAAATGACGGAGTATCTATGCGAACACAAAAGAAACAATTAGAGCGACTGAAGTTTGAGAATGATCAAGCAAGAGAGCAACTAGAAGCAGAGAAAGCACAGCAAAGTGAAACTATGGAAACAGATTACTTAGCACTAGGTGGACTTATGCATCAAGATGATGCAGGTAAGATGGTTATTTTGCCAGAGAATAAATCTAAATTTATAGAGGCTTCTCGTGCAGCTAAGATGGGTTATGGTGGTTACACTAAGAAGTTTTTTGAGCACAGTAAAAGTAGACCTAAACTTTTTACGGGAGGATTGGTAAAAGACATTGACGACAAGGAGGCTCCACTTCAACTAGATAGTCAGGAGTACAAAGGACTTAATGAAGACTACGGATTAGACGCAGGGTTAAAGCCTAGTGGATCAGATGTAGAATTTAACATGGGCAATGAATCAGGTGGACTAGGATTTCAGTATCACACAGACGAAAATGGCGACCTAGTAGAAGGCTCATCAAAACTAGCTACTAAACCGTTAAGCCAAATAGATTACGGTCAAAATGATCTTATGCAAAGAGAGCTTGAAACACCTACAGGTGGAGGAGAAGAAGAATCAGGGTCTAAGTTTGGTAATGCAGAGTTAGGATTACTTGCAGCTACTGTGCCTGCAGTTGCTAACTTAATGAGAGGTGGAAGTAAACAACTTACTACTTTTGACAGATTAGAGCTAGAAGAGATGGACCTATCTGAAGAACGTGCTGGAATTAAAAGAACTATAGACAATGCTAAAAGGATTAATAAGAAAAATGTAGCAGATACAGCTAAAGACTCTGGGGAAGCACTAGCTGCATTGTCAGCGTCATCAGCAGGGTTAACTGATATGGAAACTAATAAAATAGCTGCAAGTTATGAAAGAGAGACTAATGCTAATACGGCTATTAGAAATCAAGCAAAAACTACTAATAATCAAATTTCAATAAATGAATACGTTGCTCGCCAACAAGATGATGCTGCACAAAATAAGTTTACTACTGCGGGTCTAACTGCAATGAGTTCAAATATGCAGGGGTACATAAAAGACAAAGGTCTTGGATCTGCTAATAAAGAATACAATGATAAAGTTATTGCTTTACTAAATACAGGGGAATACAAGATGATTAAAGATGAGGAAACAGGACAGTACAAGCCAGTTCACATTGCAAAGTATGATGCAGAACAAGCTAAAGGAAACTAATACTTACATTACTCTATATACTTAATATAATAAAGATATGCCAAAAACTAATAGATTTGACGCCCCAGCAACAGTTGGATACACTAGTCAATTTGTACCTGAGAAATTACCACAAGAATTAATGGCAGGAATGCTTTCTGCAAAACAAAGAAAAGCTGATCAGGGACTTGTTCAGGCAACTAAGCTTGGAGAGTTTGAACAACGTGCTATAGGTGACCACGATACAAACTATGTTAAAGGAATTAAATCTGAAGTACAACAGTTTGCGGATGACGCAATGAACATGGACCGAACTTCTCCAGAGTTTCAGCGTAAGTATATTGAGCTAACACGTAAAATTAAGTCAGATCCTAACTTATCGAAAGTTGCAAGTGCCGTAGCAAACTATGACGAACATGCTGCAAATATAAAAAGATTAAAAGCGGCTGGTGATGATGAATATGCAGCTGGACTAGATTACTTATACCAGCAACGATTAGAGAATTATTCTAAAGTTGGCGGAGAAGGTTTTGAAGGTCAAGGTCTAGCAGACGCTAACATCCAAAAAGGTCAAAATGAGTTTGAAACTGTTATGAAATACTTTGACAAAGTAACAGCAGATGGCTATGAGTCACTACAACAATTAGATAGTGGTATAAGTTACAAAACTGGGTTTACGGCAATTACAGATAAAAAACTTCAAACACAAGCTGCAAATGTATTTGAGTCATTTTTAGAATCTGATATGGGGAATCAAATGAGGTTAACTTTTTTAATGCGAGATCATGGAAAAACTACAGATGACTTAGCTAACATGTCTAAAGAGGAAAGAACTAAGGTAGATACAGACGTTATGGGATCTATGAGAGATCGTTTTATGAAAATAGGATTAACTAAAAAATTCTCTAAATCTACTACTAATAAAGATGGTTCACTTAATGCTCAACGTATTGAGGATAAAGAAAATTATGAAGTAATTGTACCTACTTCCCAGACACCTTATACTGTAGGTAAAGGGCAGACGCAAGAAATGCAACTAGCAGCATTAAAGAGCCAAGAAAACGCAATATGGAAACAACTATGGTTAGATGGAGAACGAATTAAGCAAGGGTTTGGTTCTCAATTAAACACAGAGACAAAGGCAAGTATGCGAAAACAGGCTAACTTACTTAAAGGACAACAGGCGGATCTAAATGCAGCTTCTGCAGACCGATATCAAAGTATAGCAGTTGTACAACAAACACCATTACATCCTACGGTTGTGTATCTTTCTGATGAACAAGCAAAGCTATCAAAGCAGCTTACAGAACTAGTAGGTGAAGAAAAAGCTAATTCACTGCTACAGGGTGTTTCTAATCCTGATACTTTCTGGAAAAGTACGGATCAGCAAATACTAAGGGGTAACAATGCTTTAAAGTCAGCTTCCCAAAGTCAATTTGACGGTACTAAATTTACTCTAGAGCAAGCAACAGCTGCTCAAAATGTCCTAAAAACAATTCAGGGTTTAGAGGAACGTAAATTAAAGGTACACCAACAGGTCACTAAAAAAGTACAAAACATACACTTTAAAGAGGAGAAAAAGCGTAGCATTGATCAATATGTCAACGGCACTACAGTTCAGCCATCAGGAGTAACAGTACAGACCGGTCAAGGTAGCGTTATGAATGCGTTTAACACTCAGGTAGTAAGTAACTCAGAGGCGTATACTTTACGTGACTCTAAAGGTAAACCAATTGTTCTGTCAATGTACGGACCAGATGCGCGTATTACAAACTTTGAGGGATCTGCAGTAACATCTACAGGACTAAATCAAAGTAAAGGACAGCAAGTAGGAGTAGATGGGAAAGCTACTATTACGGTCCCTGATGGTACAAATAGAGATGGTTCAGCAAAAACAAAACAAATGGTAATCTCAGTAAATGCAGAGCCTGCAGGGAATAACGGACAGTTTTATAGAAATGCATGGGCGAAAGAGTTAAGATCAACAGCAGTAGTTAGACAAAGACAGGGAGACACTGATCAGGCTAACCTGGCTTACACTACTGCCTTACAATTAGGCAACTCTAGTGTACAAAATGAACTAGATAATTTTGCACAAAGTCCTGCTCTAAGAGATTACCCTATTTCAGTTCCAGCTTACTCAGCTGATGGACAGTATTTAAAAAACACTAATGTTTTAGTAGAAAAAATAGGAGACCCTAACAAAAATGGAGGGTACAAGCTTCAACTAGGAGATAGAAAATTTGAGTACAAAACAATTAATGAAGTAAACGAGGCTATTCAAGCAGCTACAAATTCAATAGAGAAATAATAAATTATTATGTCGGAGAATTCAAAATTAAAAACACTAGACGGTAAGGGAAGCGTTGTTTTACCAACGAATAATACAAGTTCTACTAACACGGACGAATTAAATAAATTACTTGCATCTAATTTAGATAAGTTTGAAAAAGAGCCTAAACAATTTAAGGTTACGCAGGATTATGGAATCACTGAACTAGGTGATCATCAGGTAGAAAAGTTTGATTACATTAAGAAGTTTACGGGAGAAAAGACATTTTTGAATACACCGGCTGATGTAATTAATAATAATTATATTACTGCACAGACTAATGAGGCTCGTAAGTTAGCAGAAGAGCAAGGTATTTTTGGGGAACTCGGTGGGTTTCTTGCGCAGTCTGTTATAGGTGAAATTGTATTAGGTACAGTATCTGGAGTAGGTTATCTACTAGACGTACAGCACTGGGGATCTAAGCTTTTAGGAGAAGAAGGTGATTGGGATAACTGGTTATCTAATTGGGCAGATGGTTCAAAAGAAGGTATAAAAGAATGGGCACCTATTCACTTAAACCCTGATACACAGGGTAAGGGTATGGGTACTAGTATGACAGATTCTGCGTGGTGGTTTTCTAATGGTGTGTCTGTTGCATCTACGCTTTCTATGCTTATTCCTGTAATGGGAGCTGCTAGAGGAATAGGACTAGCAGGTAAAGGTTTATCCGCTATAGGACAAGCAGGGCGTGTAGGTAAGCTTGGGGGACGTACTGCTAAAATGGTAAGTACAGCAGATAAAGTAAGTGACTTTGTAGGTCCAATGGGTGAAACAACTAAGCTTATTGCTACAGGTGTACGTAATGGTACAATGTCACGACTTATTGAATCTCAAATGGAAGCTACAGGTATATTTAGAGAGAAGCTTGAGCAGTACTCTGAGATTCCAGGTATGACAGATGAAGAAGCTAGGAAGGCTGCAGGAGCAGCTGCTTCTTTTACTTATAATGCTAACTGGGCCATGTTGATTACAGATATCCCGCAGTATATGTTACTAGGTGCAGGTGGACGTAAATTAAAAGGAATGTTACATTCTAAAAAACCGGGCTTTATTCAGAACAGCAAACTACTAAAGAATACAAAAACTGTCCGAAGTGTTGGTACAACAATGGCATCGGAAGGAGCTGAAGAAGCATACCAGTTTATAGCTGGTGAAGAAGGAAAAAGACACGGTGATATTGTAGCTGGAATACCAGGTGCAGGTAAAGATGGAGACTTTGGAGATAGATTTAATAAATACTATGAGGATTCAGAGTTGTGGACGTCTGCATTATTTGGTGCGCTTGGTGGTGGGTTGTTTAAAGCAGCAGGGCCAGGTGTTTCTAATTTAATGAACAAGGCTTTCCGTAAAGGAGAAGAGAAAATAACTGCAGAGGATGTGCGACTGATGGAGGAAAAAGATCGCTACACTAAAATGGCTAATAACATGGAGTTATTAAAGCAAGCAACTGCATCTGGAGATCCTGAAATGATATTTGCAGCCAAAGCTAATATGGCTTTTGATACTGCTAGGGATGCTACAATGGCTAACAACTACGACAAGGCAAAAGTTAGTATGGCTAAAATTAAAAATGCATCTCCAGAAGAACGTGCAGAATACGGAATTGAAGAAGACTTTGAGGAATTTGTAGGAGGCATAGACGCTTGGATGGATCGTATGGATATTGCGGCTAACATAGTAGAGAAAGCAAAGTTTAAGTACCCAGCAGGATTGGCAGACATCGTAGCTAGACGTCAGTTTCAAAAAGCTATGCACGGAGAGCAGGCTACAGATTTAGATCGAAGAATGGAAGAAACTGCAGCTGAGATTTTCACAGATCGTGAGATGTTATCTCCAGATGGAAATAGTGCAATAGATTTTGAACTTAGATTAGAAGGAGCTAAACGTGCAAATAAAGTACTACTAGCACAGTCAGAAAAAGAAGGTATCACAGAGCAAGAGCGATCTGGAATACTAGAAGAGCACTTAGCAGGTGAACAGTTTATTAAACAACTAGAAGAGAATTTAGATTTAATTAATAAAGAAAGTGAGACTCTTACTGACTTAGATAAAGAAGCCATTGCTACAATAAAAGAAGGTGGTGCTGAAGAACTAGTTGAACTTAGAACAAAGAGTCAGTTATTGGACAACATGAATAATGTTAACAATAAAGAACTTAAGTTTTGGAAGTCAAAAGCAGGAGCAAGAGAATTTAAAGCGCATAGAGCTGAAGAGTATAAAAAAGCAAAAGCAGCTAAAAACGAAGCCAGGGATAAAGAAGCTAAAGATAAAGCAGATTCAGCTGCTATTTCAGGTGCTCCTTCAGCAGGTACTACTACTGAAAATAACGAAGGTAGACTTACCCTTAGAGATAAAGCTAACTTAATTAAAGAAGGTAAAGCTACTATAGAAAGCTTAGAGGCTACTGCAGAAGGTCGGAATAATTTACGAGTAGCATTAGCAGAATTTGAAGCACAACGTAGTAATAACCCTAACATAGAAAAAGAAGAAGCAGAAGAAGATGGTCTTGTTTTTAATGAAGAAGATGGACTTCTTTTTGAAAACGAAGTAGATGAAACACAACCGGAAGTTATAGAAGATGCAGCAGAAGATGAAGCTATAGAGGACGAAGATTTCCGTAAAAAATTAGAAGATAATTTACTAGCAGAAGAAGCGCACATTGATATGGATACGCGTATGGATTCTAAAGTAGAAGCTGATTGGCGTGTAGGAGATGATTCAAATAATCACCTAGCATCAAGTCAACAAAGACAACTTGCTTGGCTTTCTACAAATAGCCCAAAGGCCAATGCAGAGCACCGTAATAAGGAAGTTCAGGTTGCGTTATCTGAGTATTTAGAGTCACCTCAAAATACATTGCGAGATGTTTCTGTAGAATTTACAGTAGATGTAGATTGGCTTCTAAAAAATCGTAATAAGCCTGGGTATTCTGAGATGATGAAGTCTTTAGAAGAAGGTAAAATTCCAGCAGACATTGGATCATTACCTATGCGGGCATCATTTATTAAAGATGGCAAGCCGGTTATGCAAAATGGTGTTGCAATATATATGACATTACATGATGCTAGTTTCTTTGTGCGAGCAGATGGATCATTTAAGTCTACTAACGCTGTTGCACAAATGGAAGAAGTTAAGTTGCACAAGAAAGCAATTTTAGAAAACATACTTAGATTTAAAAAAGTAACAGCTCCGCTTGACTCAAAGTCACGTGGTATACTAAATGTAAAGAAAAAAGACGGAGAATTTGTAAGACAACCTATTGCTCAAACACTTAAGAGAGATATTTCTAAAATTGAACTACTAGTAGGTAATCACGTAAATCAATTTATGACTGCTGAAAAGAAGTTGAAGTTTGGTTTTCACCAATTTAACACTGCAGAAAGTGGAGCTATCTACGCAGCCGTTACAGATGCAAAAGGTGCACCTTTTCCACTGAGGTTACAGGTACGTAACTTGTCTTCAAAAGAAGCTAACGTAGTACATTCAATTTACTCTACGCTTATTGCAAACCCAGCCCTTCAAAATCAACCGATTAATGAGGGACTAATAGCTTACTTAAAAGAGTCTGATGTACCTGCTATTAAAGGGATCATGTCTTATATGAAAAACTTGGAAGAGGTAACTTACCAGGAATTACTAAATGAGTTAGTGTACGAAGGAGAAAGAACTAAAGCAAGTAACGCAGGTAGGTTATATGTAAAAGCCGGTACTAACGTTAATGGTACAGTTGGTCCAAATATAATTATGTTTGGGGTAGATCAACAAATGAATGAAGAAAGGTTTAATTCAGAAGAAGGACAACGTACGTTTATTGAGTTTTTAAAGGCCAATAAGAGAAGACACGTTAATATGAGTAGATTAAACGATGTTGAGTACAAAAGGTATATAAATGATACAGGCGTTATTTCTACAAATGTAGAGGCTACTCCTAGTGGAGCAATATTTATTCAACCAATTGTTACTTATAGTACTGAGATTACTGCAGTTTCTACAAAACAAACACAAGGTGTTGGTGTAGCAGGGATAACTAACCAAGTTAGAGCAGGTCTAATTGACTTGGGATACACGCCTGCACAGATTCGTAAGATGAAGGGAGAGGAAGGAGTACAATTGGTTATGGACCAAGTAGCTGCACCTAAAGTAGCAGTAGTAGAAGCACCAGTGTTTACGCCTACAGCAGAGCAAGTAGCTGCAGCACAACCAACACAAACTAGTGAGGTTGTATCTAAAGAAATTAATACTATAAAAAGTAAATTGG
>TARA_R110002153_G_scaffold77479_1_pt1 | contig 20315 bp, 15 predicted proteins | sample TARA_R110002153 | Tara Oceans TARA_R110002153 (sample SAMEA4398193) | marine metagenome | biome: Polar Biome; feature: [SRF] surface water layer (ENVO:00010504); material: water (ENVO:00002006), including particulate matter (ENVO:01000060) such as... | depth 5 m
GCTGACATTACTACATTATCGACTCTTGAAAGTAACGATAAGGTTGCTTTAGACGATTCTATAAGCGTTATCAACGCTTCGCTTACTGAAAACGATGTATATGCCGCTCAACCAACAGTAACACTTGCAGCGACATCCATAACTGTAGATTATACTTCAGTAGGTTTCGCAACTGCTCCTGCAGTTGTTGGTACTCTCATGAGCACTGATGCCAGTGATCCTATCATTGGAGTAATGCTTGAAGGAGCTCCTACTACTGGTGAAGCTAAATTCGTCTTTTCGGACGAAATTCCAAGCTCTAATTATAAGTTAGACATCCTTGCGGCTGTTTAACCTGTAAGATTAACCCTTAATCTGGACGGCCCCTTCGGGGGTCGTCTTTTTTATGTGTATATAAAAACATGAAAGACCGCACAAATAATGAACTCTTAGATTACACTTCTGATGATGAGCACTGTGAAAATCATAACGGTTTATCTAAGGATGCCTCTGAGAAAGAATCTCGTAAACTTTTAACTCAAAAATTTAAAAAACTAAAACATCAAATATCATATTTAAATATTGAATATGAAGAGTCTTCTGAAGTATTCAAGCATGCTAAAGAAACTTTTATTTCTCAAATGTTTGAATATTGCTCGCAGCAAAACGTAGAGCCGCCATTTTCAAACAAGCCAGAAGAAAAAGAAGAGCAGGTTCAAGACACTCAACACACTAAAGAATTGTATCGAGAAATAGTCAAGCAAACACATCCAGATAAATTACAAGGATTATCTGAGGAAGAGATTGAATCTCGAGCCGAACTGTATCAAGAAGCGACCAACGGAAGATCTTGCGGCGATTTCAATAAAATTTTAAAAGTAGCACTAGAGCTAGATATAAAAGTCGACAATGTTAATGCGGAACTTTTAGAGGCTATTGAATTAGAAATCAATAAAATAGAAAAAAAAGTTGCTAAAATTAAGTCAGATATTATGTACAAGTGGTATTACCTCAGTCCTGATAAACAGCTTGATATATTTAAACAGCTTACTGGGGCCCAATGAGAAATGCGGCAACTTCTATAGCATAGTTTGAATTTGGCATGTCAGAGGAAAATACAATATTGACTCCTCCTAGGGATACAGCTCCTTGTATTCTATATGCAATAATTGGATCGTCTTCGCTACGACTCCTTAAAGTAGCCAAAACTGTAGGGGTTTGACTTGGTACGAATTCGCTTGACCAGTCAATAAAAATTGAATCATCCCCCTTTTTGAGAGCGAAAGTCTGAGCATATCCTGCTATAAGGTTTGCTCCAATACTTTCTTTTACAGTTTGTAGAATAGCGGCTTCAGTTAGGATTGATTGCCCATCGACCCACTCTTTTACTGTTCGCAAAATATAACTCACACCTTCATCTTGCTTACCGCTTTGGCAATCCCCAGAGTCTCGGCTGATAACTTGTAGCGGCTTAGCCCCATACATGTTGTAGGAATGAATCAGCCTCTTTAAGAGTTCGGCAGACTCTTTTGCGGAATCTTGAAAAAGTTTAGCGGATGCATTTTTGCTTGTAGCTGTCGCTATAGATCTTTTAATTGAGCTGTCACCCTCCCTCAACTCAATCCAATCGGTAACTCCTTGACTTGTGGTTGTTGTGCTTGAAGTTGTTGTCGCATTACGCAAAACATTTCGAGCCTGCTTGTTCATATAATCTTTTAGATAAAGCTGAGTAAGTATAGCTCTCTCTTCGTAATTCAAAGAGGGAACTACTTCGTCATTTGCTTTATTTAACTCAAAAGCTGTATTAATTAATACATTCATTTGGCCAAGATTAACCTCCAAGTATCCAGATATCAACATCACTTCCCTCTCCCGCTGCAAGGCGGTAGAGTGATCTCCAAATTCAATATCCCAAATATTGTAAGCTAATTGGCCAAGTTGATTCATTCGTTAATAATCTTAAGTATCTCTTTAGCTCTGTCGGAGTGTGGGTCAACAATTGTTCTTGAGCTAGAACTTGCTCCATATCTACCATGGGTAATGTTCTCGTACTCTTTCAATAGTTTATTTTTTAAAGTAGCTTTAGTTCCAGAAGGAAAAACTCCAGCTTTTACAGCCACCTCTTGCAGTTCAGACAGAGTGAGGCTAGTTACCGCTTCATCAAAGCTTTCTCCGCTAGATAACTTAAATGGATCTTTAGATTTTACTGACATTAAACTTTCTACTGTTTGGGCTAAATTCTTGGATTGAGCTCTTCCGTCAGCATATTGGATTTCTTTTTTTGCCGTTTTCTTGGCGGCTGGCTTCTTGTTGGTTTTTTTGGTTGGCATAATTTTATAGGTTTAAAGTTTAGTACACATATAATAACTTATATAAACAAAAAATCCACCAATAAGGTGGATTTCTTGATAAAGACTTTTATATTAAAGTGTCTTACACTACGAGACCAAATAATGCTCGATTGTCAAGAATCATGCGACCCTCTTCAATTGAACCGTAATATCCGATCTTAGATTGACGAACACTGTATTGATCGTCTGCTACGAGAGAGAACTCAGATCCTGTTTCGGAATCTGTAGCAACTGCACGTAATAGAGATTCAACACGCTTGTCAAGACCGATTACAATTTCGTCTGTTCCGTCAGTAAAAGCGCTAACTCCATCTTGACCCAAGCCATTAACCTGACCCGCAGCAAGAGCTTGATAAAGCTTATTGAAGCGTTGCCCGTGACCTAGTTCTTGAATTTCCATGATATTAATACCATAAAACTCAGGAATACCACCGTTGCTGTAAATAGCTTCACGCATAGAATCAGTAGCAGGAATACCTGTAACAGCTCCGCCATTCGTGTTGATTGGATTGTAAGCCATTTCACGAAGACTTTGAACGATCTCAGGAGAAACGATTAAATCAGTTACTCCGCGACCTCCAAGACCACCTTCAGCCGTACCTCCGGTCCAAGCAGTATTGATACGCTTGCCGAGTGTAAGAAGCTTATTGAAATCGTCGAGAATTAAACGTCCAGCATTTCCAGCGCGAATAACGTGGTTCTTGCCTTTTGTTTGAGCTTCTGATAATGCTCCGAGAAGCAATGTAGCTGAATTTCTTTCTTGCTTGAGAAGAACTTCTTGAGCGATACGAGTAAAAGACTTACCGATAACGTCCATACGAGAGCGTTGAGCATAACGTTTGTCGAAATCAATAGCGCTATCAAGGCGATAGGTTGTGAATTTCATTTCACCGCCGATGGGTGTTACGGTATTGGTTGGAAGTCCTCCAGGAACAGCCTGACTCCAAACAGTGACATAATCTTCATCAGTAATGTCATAGTAAAGATCCATAGGGATGCTTGGGCTTTCGTCAGCGCTAAATTGGAAATTCGAAAATAGGTTACTGAGTGTTGGTGCCTGATTGATAACTTTCGCAAGTACTGGTCCAATAAATTCTGCAAGAGCAACTTGAGCTTCGTAAGCGACATCACGATTTTTGGATGCCATAGCTTTAATAAGTTCAACCTGTTCTTCGGTTCTTTTTAATGTTATTTTCATTTTAAATTTTTATTGTTTAGTAATTACGCACAGTTAAGCTTTACCATATAGTAAGCTCCTGATTGATAGCCATATTGGCCAAATACATTAGTAGCTCCGATAGTACCGGTTCCGTGAATCGCATCTTCTCTAGCTCCGTTACCGATAACAAGTCCGATAGAATCATTTGCGGTACCATAAGCTACACCGCTTACTTTTCCGTTAGCTGAGGTGATTAAATTTTGTCCAACACTTAATGATCCGTTAACTGCAGCATCAGTGATCGTAATAAGACCCTTAGATAGTACAGGCACAGCTTCACCAGGAAGAACTCCAAATAATTCATCTTTTTTAACCGGATTGTAAAGAAGGTTTTCACCGTTCTCATCTTTTTCGACAGTTTGACGAAGAGTAATTCCCAAACAGGGATCACCGCTAGCCGCAACGGGCTCAATAGTCAAAGTTGCTTGAGGATAAAGATTGCGTCCAACATGTGGATAGTCAGTCTTTCCCAATAAAGAAGCAGGGTTTGATGATACATCGACTGGATCCCAGCCGCCTAATGAACCGCCGCCGAGGAGGCCGTTCTTTACTTTAACAAACACTCCAGCGTCACCTGCATCGGTGGATCGCTTTGAGCCGTCTGATAGATCGATGAAAGCTCCTTTAGCTCCATCCATACGATAAATGTTTACAACATCATGCTCGTTGTAATCACGAAATGGTAATATTCTAATAGCCATTGATTTTTATTCCTTTTATTTTAGTAGTTAATGGTTAAATTCTCTTCTGAGAAAGCGTTTTGAAATTTTTGCTTAAGAGAAACTTCTTCTTCGGACGATTCGGCATTGTTGTTTGCAACAACTTCTGACTCGTTGGAGACGCTATCTAAAGCTTCTTCGACAGCCTCGTCTTCAGATGAATTTTCGCTTTTTAATTCAGCAATTCTTTTTTCAACAGCCTCTGCAAGTTTTGAGTTAAACTCTTCTTCCTGCTTGGCTATAAATTCTTTATTTTGATGGCGAAGTACGACAGACAACTTTTCTTGAAAAGTCGCAAGAGATTCTTCAGTCTCATCAATATCTTTAAGTTCGTGAGCTACGATCTTACGACTTTCATCGTCCAATTCATAGATCTCTTCAATCATGGACATTCTCGAATCAAATCGAGCGATTGCCTCACTTTGTTTTTGGCCCTGCTCTAATTCCGACACTCTATCCGCAGCTGCTGCAAGTTCTTGCTGTAGCTGCTTTACCGCTACTGAATTTTCTTCAGCGGCTTTGGCTAGTTCAGCTTTTTCATTTTCAAGCTGCTCTTTATCCTTGATGAAAGAATTGTTTCTTTCGAGGATTGCGTCGTTAATAATTTTAGATACAGTTGCCACTGCTTCTTCAGAGAATTTCTTGTTAGAAACTTTGTCTTCCAAAGCAGACACTAGGTTATTTAAAATTTCGTTATTGTCCATAATAGTACTTTTTTTGTTAATTACATCAGAATTGTGTATTTGTGAAATATTTTTTTTACTTTTTATTGCTGACTCTTGGTTTTTTTCGCTATATCCAACGGTTAATCCCTTGACTTCAGCGGCAGGATTAGCTGTAAATCCTATGCCTAGAGGATATATCTCCCCCACTATTAATCGATTTATTGTTTTTCCGTCTTTTGTTTTTCCGTCGCCCCCGTAAGCTTTAAGGCTACTCTTTAATTCTTCAATCATTTCTTCATCTTCGATAATTTCAGCTTCTTCTAAATTGTCACTGCCTATCGCAAGCACATAATCGTTAAATCCAATTTCCCAACTAGCTGAAACTTTATGGTATAGATCGCTTTCTTCATCAACTGATTCTTCAACCAATTTTGCGAACTCAGGATTGACACTTTTGTAAATCAAAGATGCAAGGGCTATATTAAAAGGGCCTGCTTTATTTAAAGCTTCCTCCTTGCTGATTATTTTGTTTGTGTCAAACTCAGAAAATGAAGCTGACACTATATGTCCTACAATTTTTTGCTTCTGGTGCTCTATATTAGTTGGTTTATGCTTAAATTGATCTATAATATTAACTGCTGATTTCGAATCAATTCCATCTCCATTTTTATTAAATTTATTAACCACAGCCCCATTAAATGCGACAGCAAGTAAATCTATGTTCTTGTCAAGGTCTACATCTTGAGGTATAATGTCCCTTAGTGACTCAAGAGAAGCTTTGCTTATGTTGAGCTCCTGCGAATCAATTCCGCCTGAAGCTAATAAAATATCTGAAAAGGTCGTTGTGTATCTAAATGGTTTTTTCATAGAATGTATATAAGTACACTAATTATTGATTTTTTGACTATGATATAATATAGCAGATGGATAATCGGTTAGCTCATGCTCTATACCAATATCTACAACATCCTGAATTGTCGTTAGGCTTTCTATGTTTTCTACATCCTTAACACAAGACAATAAAGTTCGCTTCCATTGATTTTTTTCTTTAGAACATACAACAGATTCACATAATTTAATAATTAAACTTTTTTGATTATCACTAATATTTTTAATATTTTTATGTTTTTTAAAATTAGCCTCAGCGTACGACTGTAGTTCTTCAATTTTATATACTGTATTTTGTATACTTTTCCTGTCGTAACCTTCGGCAGCCTGAACGGGGATTTCCTTTGTTCCTGTTGGCCTGCCAGCAGACTGGGGGGTTTTATTTACAGTCTCTTTATTGTTGTTGGCTTTTTTTTGTATTTCTGTTTGATTCTCCATTTGCTCTTCAGCTAAATCTCTATCCTTCTCGGACTGAATGCTTTCTATCATAGGCACCCCGCCCACCAAGGGGTTATAAAAACCTTGCTCTCTCTCTGATATGTACTGCTCCTGAACTCTGGATAGTTCTTCTGGATTTGGATATAAGCCTGTTTGCATTGCCTTGATTCCCTGCTCTGGAGTTAATATTCCAATCTCCAATAATCGAGTAATTACTCGATGGAACTGAACCTCATCCTTTATGTCAATTTCTTCAAATTTTGCAACGGGGTAACTCTTTAGCCCCATATTTTTACATACCTCTTTTATCTGCGGTTGCAAGAAGTCGTTCAAGAAGGCGTTTCTTGACTCTTTGAGTCTTTCTAGAAATATTTCAGCCTTAACTTGTGTGTTGGCAAACTTTTCGTTACCTACGATAATGTTTTGTAACCCTTCTTTTATATCTTCATTTACAATTTTATATTTCTCCGAACCTAAAACTTTATTTAAGTCGGGTATTACGAATTGAGCTTTAGTAGTATAGTCGGCAATCAAGGCTCGACCCACGCTTTCATTTTTAAATAAGTCCTGCATGGCTTTGAGGTTATGCGGGTTCACTCCCCCTTTGTCAGGCTCTGCCCCCATTGTAATTAACAATATCACATTCTCCACAGTTCTACAGATAGCTTGATCAATTTTCTTTAACTCCATCTTCCAATTAATATCATCTAGCACGGAAAACCCAAAAGGTATAGCGAATGGTTCGTAATCTTGTTTTTTGTAAAATGAATAAACCATCTTGTCTGCATCTAATTCTACTTTGATGCCATCTCTGTTGAACGATCCGTCTTTGATTTTCTTTTTAGCTTCAGGACTAAGAGACTCGAATACTTTTTTATCCTCCTCTGTCTTGGGCGAACGCAACCTTTCCAGTTCGTATTCAGACAAAAGTTTTTGATAGGTTCCTTCTTTGAATGCTGTGGCTTTTTCTGCCACAATATCGTAAGGGTTAAGCAGGATGTATTTTACGGGAATCTCCCCCGGCTTTAAGGTTTGGGATGCATATACATAATTTAGTTTTAATAAATCTTCCGAAGAAAACTTTCCATCCACCCTATAGAAGAAAACATTGCCTGAGCGATAGTACTCCCTGAAGTATTGATCCTTAATTCTCCATATGCCTATTTTTTTCATCCAGTTGTCAATAAATTTTTTGGACTTCTCATTTACTCCTTCAAGATATATTGGAGAGTTTGAAAATTCAGCCATAACGTCTATGGCATTTCTAAAAATTGCTACATTAGCATAAGCCTTCTGACATAACTCAATAGCATCCCTAACATTTACCCCATCTGCTCCATAGTTATAAGGAAGCATGCCGTTTCTAATATTATTATACTTGCTAGCTTTAGGGCTAGAGAATATACTATTAGTTTTGCATGAGCTGTCACCAATGTGAGTGGGGTTTCGGCCTGCAGCTTTGGATTCGTAGTTGTAAAAACTTTCTCCCGCAGTTTCAGGCATAGTATTGCCAACTGAAAAATTTTGCACCATATCGTTAATGCTCTTTTCTGCTGAGTTAAATTTGCTCCAATAATCTGAGCGCTTGGTATATTTTCTTTTTTCTTTCACACTTAATATTACACAAAGTTAAAGTAAAAGTCTATAAAAGTTCAAAGTTAACTTTTATACTTACGGTATAACTTAGTCGGTACCAAGGGTTTAGTGGGAATTTATGTCTCCAATGTCTCATTACACTTTATTGAACTACCCAATAAACATCGGAGCGAAAGTACTGGTCACATCTTCTCGTTTCACATTGTTCATGTCGTGCATGATCTTAACCATCCAACTACCTAAAATCAAGGCTGAGTAAGAATCCTTTCTAGCTTTATCTGGGCCAGATTGACGCCTAAGCTCCATCGGCAAACCAAAAGTTTGAGTTCCTTGCGGAGAAGTTGTTATTTGTATTAATGCACACTGATTCTTTATCATGTTGACCATGTCGTATTGATGCTCAATAAAATCAATCATCTTGGCTTGCTTAGTTTGCTTCTCCTCTTCTTCCGATTCTCTAAGGAATCTTAATTTACTAATCGGAATAACTTTGGCTCTTTGCTTATTGTAAGCGTCATCAATAGCTCGAGAGCCAAACCATAACCTCTTGTGGTCAAAATTTGCCTGAAGTAGCTCGTTGGCTCTTCTGATCCAATCCGACGTGGGCTTCCTTAATATCAAGTATTTATAGCTCGCTTTATCGTATTGCTGTTTAGCTATCCTTAGTTCATCTTTATATGTATCCATCTTATCAAAATCTCCGTCGATGCTTTTAATTTTAATGTTAGAGGATTTAAATAGTTGACTTTCATTTACAGCGTTAATGAACTGCACTCCGCCATTATAATCCCCAACTATAGCTACTATATTAAAATTTTTAATTAAATAATGAAAATAAAATATATGTTCCCTGAGGGAAGTACCTGATAATGCATAAGAATGCACCACTGTGGAGGTTCCATTGTGTTTATGATATTTCAGGATTTGCATTGCAAAGTCGTCACTGCCTTCACTTTCTGACCAAGATGGGTCGAATGCTAATATGTATTCGTCTTCTGGCTGACCTTTAATTTCTACGTGAGGATCTTCTCCATCCTTGACGGTGCAAGCTGCCATTCTAGAGGTCTTGAAGTAGCCAGAGCTATCGTCTGTAAATGTAGCACCGAATTCTCTCTCGAACTGGGATTGACTCATTGTAGCCTTCGCTTGATTAAGTAAGTTTTGATCGTATAACTGCTTTGGTGCGCAGTCGTAAGAAAACTGCATAATGCAGCGCGTAGCCTTATCGCTTTGACTGTCTATTAAATCCTTGAATTGACTGTATAGCTTATACATATATTCAAATTTATAACTAGCGGAAGATAGCATTATTAATTTATTATTTGGCCAAGCAAAGCGATCCTCCTCCTTCATTTCACCCTTGTCGATTAGTTTGGTTTCCAGATTATATAAATTCTCTCTTTGTGTCGGATTTTCTACTACCGACAAGAATGGAACAATAACCTCATTATAAATCCTTTCAGGCATCAATAAAAACTCATCAATAATAATTCTATGAAATCGAAACCCGCGCAACTTAGAGCCATCTCCGAGGGGTAGAGCCCTAATCCTACTACGACCAATCTCCATTAGCCATTCATCATTACTCTTTGATTTTTTAGTAATACAGCTGGCTAGCATCTTAGCCTCAGGCTTTGCAGCAATATCTTCAATCTTTTTAAATATTTGTTTAGACTGCCTAAAAGATGCGGCTAAAATCCCTATCTCCACACCTTGATTCATGATAGCATCCAAGAAAGCATAAACTCCAGTAGTATAAGATTTAGACATACCCCGACTCCATACTCCCATGAAGTAGTCAGTCTCAAACATTGCCTTTATCGCCATATGTTGAAACGGAAAAAGTTCAACTCCAGAAATCAAGTTTGTAGTGAAAGTTACATTCTCCCTAAGAAATTTATAAAGTTTATCTTTAGCTACATCCTCATCTAGGAAGCCCTCCATTTCTAATATCTCTTTATTGATATCCACTTTTGGATTCCTGATTTGTTTTCCTGTTGTCCAAGCCATTTTTTTATTTTTTTATTTGATTATTTTTTATCAAGGTGATATTGTAAGTCGACTCCCCATAAATCCTGACCTAGGGTTAGAATTTTGGGAATTATAGATTGAGAGTTTGCACGGCTTCCAGTAAAAACAAATTGGCAATGACCTGCAAATTCATGACTAAGGACTCTCATATTATGATATACAAACTTTAAATTAGATTTATGAGCTCCAAACATATTATTTTTATATAATTTATTTAGATCGCTCTCTATAACTATAAATAAATAAGAATCAAAATCCTTCACTCTTTGAAGCTCTCTTTTAAATCTCGAAAATCCGCCTGACAGTGTGCCCTTAAAGTCTGACTCAGCTTTCCTGTCTATGTATGTATAATTATAATCATCTCCGCCAACAGTATAATCTCCAAAATCTAGCTTTAGCTCTTCCGAATTGTTAAATGTTAAAGGCTTTTGTTCTCTCGTGTCAATAAAAATATTTATATCTTCAAACTCCTCATCATCTTTAAAAAAGTCCTCACTTATGCTCTGTCCATGCAGGGGCTTGACTCCAGCCTCACTGCAAGCTGCAGAGTAGGATCCAAAGCATTTTTTATAAACATCAATGTCAGGCAATTGAGCTATCTTTAATTCTAAATGATTAGGGGCAAACTTTAGATTTTTATCTTGAATTCTCTGCTTGAGTTTTTTTATGGCATATTCGGAAGCTTCTTCTTTTGATTGATTCATGCACCATTTAATTAATTGACTTCTAGTAGAAAAGTCTCTGGCGAAATAATCTTCTTTATTTTTGAATGGCAATGGCTCTCCGCTTAATAAGTTGATTCTTGGGTAGAATGTTGTATAGTAAGTAGCTAAATCCATTTTGTGTTTTTTTAAATGAATATGCAAACCCTTCTCGCTGGAGAAAGATTCGTGGCAAACTTTACATTGATTATCAAGCTCTTGAGTCATAATTTATATTACATCGCTCTTGGATATACCTAAAATTCTAGACTTCCATTCGTTCATTGACTCAAGATGTTCAGCCTCCTTATCAATTACTATCTTTTGCATCTCGGCCATTTTGACCATTAATTTTCTTTCCTCTTCATTTTGAAAGCTCTCAACCAAGGATAGGATTGATGCGTTTTGATCCTGCTTTTGCGATATACGTTTAGCTCTATCTCCAGCTAACCTTTGAATCAATGACTCTTGCCTTTTTTCGCACTGATTATATTCCTCACTTTTGGTCTTGAGCAGTTCTGAAAGCCTAACTGTTAATTCTTGTTGCTCGTCAGCTTCATCAAACATTCTATTAAGCTTTTCCATATGGCATGATATGTTTTTCAAATTGATATAATCCACACAAACATTAACATATAAATTAATCTCGTCCGCACTAAGGTCTGGCTTATTCCAAGTAGCTCTAATAAATTCAGCCTCAAATAAGATTTGATCTTCTTCTTTTCCGTAGTTATTTATAATTTGAGTAAACCTTGGGGACCTTAAAAACTTAAAAACCGACTCTATAGACCTTCTTTCAGCAATCTTTAACTCCTCTCCCACAAACTCATGAATAGAGTATTCATTAACGAGGGCTAGACAAGTATCAAAATCTTCAGGCGGTGAGTAAGTACTTTTATCGGCCCGCTTGCTCTCTATCTCTTGCCTCTTGACTGCTTTTAAATATTGGTCAACAGTTTTCTGCTCTTTGCTTAATCTTTTAATCTCCCTCTCAGGGAACAGTAATTGAGCTATTTGATAGCTAGACATTCCATCCTGAGAGTACTGCATGATGAAATCTTTTTGTTCCTCACTTAGTAAGATTGGTTTTGATATAGGCTTCTTTGTGGTCTTATATTTTATATCCTTTGAAGCTAAATATCCCCTCACTTCCCTGCCCTGCTTTGACCTTCCATCAATGGTTCCGTCTTTAAATGTAGCTCTTGTCAAGGCTATTAAATCAGGAATTTCATGAAAGTTTTTATCAATAAATTCTTTTTGCTCGTTAGTTAAGCTCATATTATGATGTCGTTGTTTTTAATTATTTTTACAACTTTCTCCTTGAAGAATTTGCGCATGTTTTTAATTTGCTTGTACCCAGCACTTCGCCCCTTCTCGCTAGTCTTATAGCCTAAAAGTTCAGCTACTTCTTCTTCGGTCTTATTTTCGATGAAGAGCATATGGTATATCTTGAAGTGCTTTTCAGACAGATCCGCCTTTAAGTGGATTCTAATTTTTTCCACAGCAGTGTCAACATTAAACGATTCGCCTATAAAAATATTTGATTCATATTCTTGAGCGTCTAGCCTTAATGGGATTTTAACATCATGAGCCCCCTTTTTACTTTTTTCCCATTTGGCATATAGAGGGCAAGTTCTATCTTGAGATCCGCTCTTGGTGAAAGAACATAAATTATCGCCAGCAGCAGATGCATCAAACGGACAGCTAGAGCAAGGCTTGGCAAAGTTTAAATAAAAATTTCTAAGTATATTCTTAAATTGATTTGTTATTATTTTATTAATCCAAGGCTTTAGTTCTCTAGATTGATCCCACTTTTCCCATTTTTGATAAATGTGAATTCTTATTATTTGCTCAACATCTTCAAATGAAATCCAAGGCATTGAATCCAAAAACCACTTGTTTTTTCTTTTTCGGATTTCTTGATTAATTATGTCAACTTTATCTTCGTATGAGAACTTATTGCTTTCTGGCATTATTTTTTCTCGGCCTGCCCCGTTTTTTCTTCGCCGTAGAGTTTTCCTCTTGAGGAGCAACGTTGCTAAATAAAGACCCCAAGCTAAAACTTGAAGGGGTAATATCTATTTCATATTCAAATTTTGATATTTGGGGAACTTCGTAAATCTCGGTTCCTTCTTCGTCAAAATCAGACTCTGTTCTGCGCCCAAGTGATCGATTTTCTTTCGGATTAGTTTCTGATTTTTTATTTTCCTTAGGAGCTCCAGCAAAAGGTTCGCCGCAGCTCGTACAAAAATTAGGCTTTTCGAATTTATAATCGTGCTTGCTTCCGCAATTCTGGCAATAAGTAGATGGCATAATATATAATATTATGCATTAATTGGAATAAATTCTATTTTAAATTAAATAACCACCAATGATTTTGCACTGTTGTATAATAAATTCTTCTTCCTTTTGTGTTATTTTTTCTTTACCTTTTGTGAAATCAATATTAATTACTCCTATTATATTTTTATTTAAAGTTCTAATTGGAAAAGAGAACGAGGAAGCTACACCTCGAGAGTCAAGCCAATTTTTAAGAAGTGAGTCTTCTATTTTGTCAACCGATGCAGCTTCAAACCTAAAATCGCCGACTACATTTTGAATAAAAGAATTAAATGTACTAACGCGCAAGTCTTGCAAGTTTAAAGATTCAGAGCTAACTCCTGCAGATAAAGCTTCATATGTGCAACTAAATTTCTGCTGATGGCTTCCGCTGTAGAAATAGTCTCCATTATGGAATTCATATATGTATACCCTGTCAGCCTTCAACTGATCTAGAGCAAACTTAATAGCTTTCTCTACATTCTGATTTTTCTTAGTATACGCGACTATACAAGAGTCTTTTTTGTATTTTTTTGCCTGAATGAGCTCTTTGATAAATATGCCCATTATAGTTGTTGCTGCAACTATACAAGATGATAGTATTATAGACCAATCCATACTGATTAATACACAGAATAATTAATTATAAATTAAATAAAATTAACAAACAACATGAAATGTTACTCTATTAGGGGTTGCTTGAGCTGCAGTGTAGGTCCTACAATCAATATAGAATATAGTAGTAGTAGGGTTTTTGGATGTATCGTTATTGTACTCATCCACAACACCTCCGTATGCACCATTAGTGCCCCATGGATTACAGTCTACTGAAACTGAATAATGTTCACTTGGCATTGGATTAGTCATGGTTACTTTATAAAGACCAGAACTTTCCTGTAATACTGATGCGACATTAGATCCAGCTTTTAAAGTCATTTCTGCGGCAATTGCACCTGTTCCATCAAATACACACCATGCCTTAATTTCACTTGATGTAGAACTTGATCCCGATATTGCATAATAAGAATAGTTGCTTCCAGAGTGATTCATTCCAGAATTATTAGCAGAAACATATACTTTAAATCCTGTGTCTGTTATTACTATCATGGTATCGTTATCCACATTTTGTACAGCCCAAGAACCACCTTCACTAGGCCCTGTAGCATGTGCATACTGATAAGCATTTGGGTCAACCATTCCTTCTATTTGTGTTTGTGCTCCATAATAAGGGCTGGACGTACATTGAATATGAACCACTGCAGGGCGAAATCCTAATATGATCTCTTGAAATTCCTCTCCGTCTCCTACGTAATTTCCTACGACAACAGACGAACCTCCGCCCGAACTAACAGGAGCATCCACAAGCTCTAAAGCTGTTCCTTCAGTATTTACTTTGAGATACTTATCGGCAGTAAGTTCTGTTGGGGTATCAGTAAGTGCCGCGAAAGTTGAAGAACCTCCGCCGGCTTGTGTTTTTTTGAATACTTTAACTTCATAAATTTGAGAAGAATTAGCTCCTATGGTAAGAGTATCCGTTTCGTTGTCGTAGCTAGTTGAAACCTTATTGCCTCCCGGGTCTGAAATTAGACTTATTGTTCCGTCAGAACTGTCTATGTTAAAGCTATGCCAGAAAGGTACATGTAGGTAGGTGGAATCTGATCCTCGATTCAAGATAGTAACCAAATATTCAGACTTTCCATCTAAAACGACGGACTCAGAAGTTCCACTATTTATCCAACCTAAAAACTGATCCAGTAAGTAGCCCTCTTCTGCTCCTCCGCTTGAAGAAGAACCACCATAATATAATGCACGACCTTCATCCAGAATACCAGAAAGGCTAGTCACCGCTCCACCTATTCCTGCCTGATAGGTACCAACTTCTCCAATGTCGTCATTCTTAAAGCTAATACCCTTGAACTCATTTGTGTAATATCTAGCTTCATAGTAAATCTCGTCAGAAAGCAATAATTGGTTGAGGTTTAGGATATTTTCATTACCATTAGAATCAGGGAGCATTATCGCATCCGGAACACCTGTGTAAAAATTAGACCAGTAGATTCCACTTTCGCTATTAGCGAAAGCTCCGCCACCTGCAGAAGAAGAGCCTCCAACAGGAGCATTTGTCCACTCAACACCGCTAGCGGTAGAAACTAAATATTTTCCACTCTCGTATCCAGTCGGGGTATCGGTAAGTGCTGCGAAGGTTGAAGAGTCACCACTTGAAGAACCTCCCAAGTAAATAGCCCTGTCTGGAGAGTCTACATACTCTTGAAGCGAACCAAGGACAGGATTAAAATTTACACTAGGATAAGAATATGCATACCGAGTACCTGCAGCGTTATTGTTAAAGCCAATATATTGATCCTCTATAGGATTTATAAGATAGTAAATATAGGTTGGAGAAACGGAATACAGTTGTCCAATTTGATGCCCATTAACAATATAATCCGGAAGAGTTCCATCAAAATTACTAATTTCTTGAGCATAAGAACTTAAACCTAATGAGCCTGCCCCGCTACCTCCAGCTCCAGCAGGAGCATTTGTCCATTCAACACCGCTAGCAGTAGAAACTAAATATTTTCCACTCTCGTATCCAGTTGGGGTATCGGTAAGCGCTGCGAAGGTTGAAGAGTCGCCGCTAGCAGGAGCATCTGTCCACTCAACACCGCTAGTAGTAGAAACTAAATATTTTCCACTCTCGTATCCAGTCGGGGTATCCTGCATTCCAGAAAAAGTCAGTCCTTCTAATTTTCCTCTCATGAAATTACCCATGCCACTAAAGGCTGTTAACATTTTGTATGTATCTTCACTCATATTATTCGCATAAATTTTGTATTACAGTTGGTGGGGTAAAATCTGCACTGTATATAGACTTGCCTTTTATAATTCTAACCCCCTTAAGGCTACCTAAGAATCCGATATAAGAAAGACTTGAATTGTCTCCTATGACCTCATGTAAAGTTGTATCTAATTTATATCCACCCATATCAACAACTCCATTAATTTGACCTACACAAGGTGGGCCTGACACATTTCTCTGAATATACGAGCCCCATTCTCCAGCTTTTTGTCCGTTTATCCAAAATGTATATCCTGTCGATTTTCCTGATTCTCCAACTGCAATTGATCCGTCGTATGTAATAGCGACATGATTCCAGACTCCTAACGTTATAGATATTGAGCTCGTATGGTAATTACCTGTATCCCTAAAGTTAAACTTCACCAATCCAGTACCGTCAATAGAAATGGACCAATATTGAGCCGAGCCTGCGCAACCTCCCTGCTCCCCTTCCCAATGCGAACTAAAAATTACACCCCCGACACCTGTTGTTTGAAACTCATCAGTCTTAACTAAAAATTCGATTGTGTACGCTTCAGTACCTAGAGAGGTAAATGGTTTATCTGTCAGTAGTAATTGCTCTCCAAAACTGAAATTCGCAGATTCTGTATATGTTATTGAATGTGAAGTTCCGTCATAAAGCTCACTTTGATCATTAACATTGCCATCAAATTTATAGTAAGCAGTAAGATTATCTGTCGGAATATGAGGTCTGTCGTTTCTAGATATATATTGTATTTCTGTTGGAGTTAAGATGTCAGAATAAATTCTTAAGTCATCTAATTCTGTATTAAGATAACGACCAATAGCGTTATCGCCTTGTCTAGTTCTACCAATTTGCATATTGGTGTTTGTGCTATAACCGCCATTATTAACCAATACCGAATAAGAAACTGGAATGCCGTCAACATACATATTTACCGCATCAGAAGGAGTTGTTGAGTTGTTGTCCGTAACGGCAAAATGATGCCATCCTTCAGGTAATGAAATTGTATGTCTTACTAAATCGCCCTGTCTTGACGTATAGTCAAATCTACTAGTCGAAGCTATAAGTTGAATTTGCTGTCTGCAGGCATTAAGTGCTCCGCTATTATTTGTCGAACCTACTACTGCTCCATTCACACTGCTATCCCAATAAGCCCAAAAAGATAAACTTAAATTAGTTAAATCGTGAAGATTAAGCTGTGTATCAATATAACTATTACTTCCATTAAATACAGCACTTTTTCCTGAATCCATTTCTGCCATTATTCTGCCATGTGGAACTACGGGAGCGAAGGTTAGATTTTCATCATCATTTCCGCTTCCATTTAAGCTGCTGAATAACAAAGAAGTACATCCTACGGGAACTAATGTGGATGTAGGGTCAATTGTGCTAATATTAGTCGCTTGACCTTCAAATATTTTAATGTTTTTATGATCTGCATTTACGAAAGAACTGCCACTAAAGGTGGAATTGATAGTTAAATAACTAGTGGCATTTATTGTACTGAGAGTGTTAAATCCACCACTAGAACCATTCGAATCCGCCTTAGTTGACCAATCAAACTCAACTCCATCAATGCTTATTGCAATTTGGTCATATCTACTTCCATATCGCATTGTTATATCATGCCACTTTCCTATCACAGGAACTATTCCTGTTCCCATATTAGTTCCCCATATACCGGGGTTGCCAATATGCATTGTAAGTTCACCAGACCAAATCCTCAATGTCACATAATGATCAGCATTGCCTATTGACATTAAGTAGCCATCACTACCAGCTTGTGTGAGTCTAAATTGAAAAGTGAATGTCTTGCTATTACCAAACAAGGAGGAAGGTATAGTCGCTCTTGTATATTCGCCGGTTGAATATCTAGTAAAGTTGCCACCCCTACCAAAATGCAAACCGTCTGAATCTCGATCAATAGGACCTTCAGAAATAATCTCGCTATTTTTCGAGCTTAAGTCTTTTATATTTTGGGCGGCATCAATGAACAATAAAACATCTGCGCATCTACCGGCACTATATAATCTTGCAAAATAAGCTGTAATTGCTAAATCCTTATCTACAGTTAAAGTAGTATTAGCATCAAGTGGATCTCCAAAGACAGCTCCAACGCCGTCCCACCGAACAAAAGAAACCGAACCATCGCTTACCTGCTGAGGGGTCGCTGAAATATTAACCTCAGTAGTATCTTTAAATATCCCCCACTTGTATGTAGTTTGATCAATTTTTACAATATTAGCTGGATCTTCTGTATAGAGACAAACATCATATATTAAACTCTGAAAAGTTTGATCAAATCCTGCTTCAAATGAATCCAAAGAATTGTCTGCTATAAATTTATCTTTATAAGCTTGATATAAAGTTAATTCATTTATATTTTTAATACAACCAGGAATTGTGCTTACGGGAAGCTGTTCTGATCCAGATTCAACTAATGGTTTCCATTGTCCATCGCATGATACATAAAGATCGCATCCAACTCTTACTATAGCTCCATCTTGGTTTATCGCTAGCGGTAGTGAATTAATATTATCATAAACTTCAGGAACTACTGAGGTATCGTCACCCCCTTCGGTTGTCGTAGCGTCTACCCACTCAAGCCCATTAGCTGTAGAGGCTAAATACTTTCCATCGTCGTAATCTCGAGGAGTATCAGAAAGTTCGATAAATGACGATGCCGCTAAATCAATATCCCGATACTCAATCCCAGTCTCAGTTGAAACTAAGTATTTACCGCTTTGATATTGATCAGGAGTTCCAATGATCTCCTCGAAAGTCACAGGAACTTGTCCGCTTATATCAACGTACTCGACTCCATTGTCTGTTGACCTTAAAAATTTACCTTCATCGTATCCATCTGGAGTATCAAGTAATCCAGTGATATGAGTTGCTCCTGTGATCGTGTAAGCTATATCTCCGTCGGTAGTAGCTGGAGACCATACTAGTTTTCCGACGTTGTCAAGCTTTAAATATCCGCCCAACACCTCAGTCGTAGGTTTATCTACAATGTCCCCAAGAAAACTGACAGGAACTTTTCCGCTTATATCAACGTACTCTACTCCATTGTCTGTTGATCTTAAAAACTTCCCTTCATCATACCCCGTTGGAGTATCCTGTAGCCCCGAGAAATTCAAATTATTCTTAATATGTTTTCCCATTTCAAAGAAACCGGACATCGATGTTTTTGTTGAATTAGTCATATTTTAAATGCAATCGCTTAGATTCGTTCTTGTTTGGAAGTCGCCATCATACAAAGCGCTCTTTGATATCATTAAGTCTTGAAGGCTACCTTTTAACCAAGTGCTATAAGCGTTGTTTTTCCAGAATGTGCCAATGTGTAAATTGGTTTCATGATTTGCAGTGCTTGGTGTGGTGCTAATAGTATAACCTGTAGTGCCATTATCCTGTAAGGCTCCATTGACATAGCATGAAATCTCTGAATTCTTAAGAACTATGGCTAAATGGTTCCATTGATTGATTTTAATTGCTCCGCTAGTAGTTCTGACATATTTCCATACATACCCTGAAGGATTGTTACTAGTCTGAAATATATCATACTCTATATCTAAACCACCATTATTTCCTTCATCCCGAATCACGTAATAAATTCCATTTGAATTTGAGCTGTCAGTCACGTTTGCCATTAATGCTTGATAATCTGGCGGGTTTAGATCTGGAAAAAACCAAGTCTCAATAGTATAATCCGATGTGCCGTCATGCAGAAATTTAAAATCAGTTTGATCTCCAATATGGAAATAATTATTTGTGCCGTTGAATAGCAAACTGCTCGCACCAAATAAGCTTCTCTGGGTAGAGTGAGTTGGACTTAGCCCGTGGGTTGAGCTAGTTGATGTAAAGCCTATGTCTTGTGTTGCGAGATTTTCAATGTTAGTGCTGCCGTTATTTGTGTCGCTTTGAACATGCAGTACAATATCTTCGCATGCTAGTTCACTTATCGAGCTAAAACATAAGAAACTTCCAGTAATTGAAGTGTCAGTATCTATCAACAATGATGTTTGCGAATTGTTTTGATCTGTAAACGTTGCGGAACTAGAGGTCCATTGTGAAAAAGTACAATTTTGACTAGATGTTAAAGCTTCGATATTTATAGCTTGAGGGTTTTTAAATATTCCCCACTTGTAGCTTGTTTCTGCAATTTTTAAACTATGGTCAGAGTCATAAATGCTATTATTGGAGTCTATATGCATGCATACATCTATCACTAGAGGCTCTAAGTCTCCGTCAAACCCTGCAGCAAAAGACTCGGAGCTATTCTCAGCCAAGAAGTTATCTTTATATTCTGAATACTGCACAGCCTCCTCTAGATTGTTTATGCAACCTGGCAGTTGAGAAGTAACACTTAAGTTTTCACTGGTCGTATTTATCCATTTTCCGCTGCAAGATAAATAGAGTTCGCATCCAACTTTAACCAATTCCCCATCGCGGTTCTGTGGGTCTGGCGGTAGCGAGTTGGTGTCGTTATAGCTATTTGGATAAACGGGTATATCTTTACCTAAATATTCTTTATCCTGATACTCAATCCCAGTCTCAGTTGAAACTAAGTATTTACCGCTTTCG
>TARA_R110002153_G_scaffold108564_26_pt1 | contig 20312 bp, 21 predicted proteins | sample TARA_R110002153 | Tara Oceans TARA_R110002153 (sample SAMEA4398193) | marine metagenome | biome: Polar Biome; feature: [SRF] surface water layer (ENVO:00010504); material: water (ENVO:00002006), including particulate matter (ENVO:01000060) such as... | depth 5 m
CATCAATTACTATTTTTTCTGATTGATCACTTTCTACATCTTTATTATTGGTTGTAGTAGTACAACCAATAATAAAAATTAATAAAAATAACTTAACTGTTTTCATTTTTAATATCCTTTATATGGACCCGCAAATGCAATGTAAGATCCAGTGGTTGAGTACAACTCATTAATTATATGATAATGATATTCTTTTACTCCGTTTGTATATTGTGTGGTAGTTGTATGACCACCAGAAGTATCTAAATCTGTTGGATACGTTCCTGTTGTATTACATTTTCTTCCATATAGAAAAACGCCATCTAATAAAATACCTACTAAATTATCATCATCATTAGAAAAAGCTTTTGGCTCTAAATGATAATGATAAACTCCTGGCCCGATATGCGCTCCTGTCCAATCTAAACTTCCCGCAGCAGCACTTAACGGCCCATTTCCTTCAGAATCATTAAATATGGATGCTCCACTTACTGCAATACCAATGGTATTTAACGCTGTACTAACAGAACTACCCGTTAAATTAGGCGTTGCATCAACAGTAATAGTCGTTGCATTATTATTACTAGACATTAAAGAAGGTGTTGTTTCCACATCTGGTTCATCTTTATATAAAGGACTGCTTGAACCCCAATACACAGTTTCATGATTTGGCAAACCTGTTGTTTCTATAGTAACAGTTGTACCTCCGTTAGATAAATAAATATCTGTTGCATCTGTATTAAACTGTGCATAAGCTGCATGTAATTCTGTAACTACCTCATCTGTTGATGTTGCATCATCTGTACTACTTTCTGAACTGCATGAAACTAAACTTACAGAAAGAAAAGCAAAAAGAACTATTGTCTTGATAAATTGATTTTTCATTTTTTTAAATTTATTTTGTTATTTGTTATTTATTTAGATGCTATTCTTTTTTTAAACTTGTGTTGTTAACATAACTTTAACCAAAATAAAAAAAGCCTTGCTAACAATTTAGCAAGACTTCTATAATTAAATTAGCAAGAAAAAAATTATCTCGGTGGCGGTGGTGGCATTCCTCCTTCTCTTGGTGGTGGACCTTGTTCTTGACCTTGACTACCTCCTCTAATAGCCTTATTAATAATTTTATCAAATTTTTCTTGTTGCTCTTTATTACAAATCTTTCTTACAGACTTAAAAAAACGAAAAACTTCTAATTCTTTTTTTGTTTGTATCGCACCAATTACAGTGCTTAAAGAATCTATATTAGCAGTTTCATCAGAAAAAGAATTAAACAATAAATCTTTAGTTTTTCTAACTTCATTTTCAAAACTCATCATATTTTCCTTGTGCAAATTATCTAAGCTTATAAACTCTTCTTTTTGATTATCAGAAAACTGAAGCGCTTCAATTAGAAAATTTCTTTCTTGTTGAGATCCTAAATTTTGATGAGGTTTGTTAATCAACATAAAAATTAAAACACCATTCAATACAATTAGTAGTATTAATAGAACTGGAAGTAATTTTGTTTTCATAATTTCTAATTTAAGATTGAAGTAGTTTCTGATTGTAAAGAATACTCTTGTGCAAAAGATTCTAAACTTGAATTAGAAGTATTTGTCTGTGATGAAAATGCATACAAAATGGCACTTGCATTTAACAACAAAACAAAGGCCAAAGTAGCCATTTGAAATTGTGGCGTAAACCAAGTAAAAATACTGGTTTTATCTTCTTTTTGATTCTCTAATTGCTGAAGCACTTTATGTTTAAAAAAGTGATTTACTTTTACTTCTTCAATAGCATCTAAAGTATTAAAAGTAGCCTCAACTTGCTGATTTATATGTTCTTTATTTTTCATTTTTAATCAATTTTTAAAAACAATTATATGTACTTAGATGCAAGAAAGTATAAAAACTTGCGTTACTTTCTCTTTTTTTTTACTAAATAATCTATGATTTATCATTTTTGTAAAAATTTTCCAATTTTCCTTGTAATCCTTTTTTTGCTCTAAACAATATAGATTCTACAGATGATAAACTTTTACCCGTAATTTCTACAATTTCTTGATAACTTTTACCATCAATTTTAGCCAATGTAAAAATGACTCTTTGACTTTCTGGCAAGGTATGTATCGCCTTAAAAATAGTTGCAGATTTTTCTTTATTTTCTAATAAAATACCTGGATGATCGAACTCTGTAAAATAGCTCGTTTTATCCATAGGAATTTCATTTCCCATAATTGATTGCATAAACGCAAAACGTTTTTTGGTATTCTTCTTTCTGATGAATTCTAAAGATTTATTGGTAGCAATTCTATAAATCCAAGTAGAGAGCTTAGAGTCTCCTTTAAAATTAGAAATCGATTTAAAAACCTCTAAAAAAACTTCTTGTGCAATATCTTCTGCATCTTCTCTATTAGGCACAAAAGAAATACAAGTACCAAAAACCTTCTGCTGATAATCATCTAAAAGTTGACTATATGCAGCTTGTTTTCCAGCCTTTAATTCCTCTATAAAACGTAATTCTTCCAATGGGGTGTTTATCAAAAGTAAACATACAAAAAATGCTTTACTAGTGTAAAAAAAACATTAATAAAATGTATATTTGCACTTTAATTCCTTTTTATGAAATTATTATTACTTACTTTAGGTTTATTATCGCTTGCTGTAGCCGGAATTGCTATAAAAATCTGGGCTAAAAAAGATGGTAAATTTGCAGGTACTTGTGCTAGTCAAAACCCAATGTTAAACAAGACAGGAGAATCTTGTGGCTTTTGTGGAAAAACACCAGATAAGTTTGATAGTTGTTCTGAACCGCAGCATAATTAAACCTTTAAAACAATAATGATTTTATCTGTAATTTTCTACGTTTTTGTAGTATGTACAGTTATTCAGTTAAGCTATTTATTTTTTTTGGCAACCTTTCTTTCTAAGGTAAAAAGACCCAGAAAAACAAAAATAGAAATTCCTGTTTCTGTTATCATCTTAGTGAAAAATCAAGGTGAAAATATCCGCAATTTATTGCCTTTAATTATAGAGCAAACGCATTCTAACTTCGAAATTGTTTTAATTGACAATGCTTCTTCTGATGAAACTAGTGATATTATTGAATCATTCGCAGAAAAACATTCAAATATTAAAATTGTAACCGTAGAAAATAACGAAGCTTTTTGGGCTAGTAAAAAATACGCATTAACATTAGGTATTAAGGCATCTAAATACGACCATTTATTATTTACAGATGCAGATTGTCATCCTGTTTCTAAAGATTGGATTACAGAAATGAGTAGAAATTATACCTCTAAAAAAGCTATAATTTTAGGATATAAAAAATACAAAAAAGAAAATACTTTTTTAAACCTTTTTATTCGTTTCGAAAACTTAACAACTGCTATTAAGTGTTTTGGTTTTTCTAAAAGAAACTTATCTTACATGGCATTTGATGGAAATTACGCATATAATAAAGCAACCTTTTTTAAGGTAAACGGATTTATAAATCATATGAAAATAAATTTTGGAGAAGCTAATTTGTTTATAAGAGATGCTTCAACAAAAGAAAATACTACGATCTGTTTATCAGAAAATAGTTTTATAGAAACAGACGCGCCAACATCATTTTCTAAATGGTTTGCTGACAAAAAAGATGTAGATTCAATTAAAAAAGATTACAAATTTAAACATCGTTTTTTATTAAATGGATTTACTTTTACAAAGGTACTTTTTTATGCTTTGGCCATTACTTTACTTTTTACCTACTCATACACACTAACACTTTCTGTAATTGCGTTTTACTTTATAACAAATTATATCATTATTGGTTTATCAGCAAAAAAGCTAAATGAACCACAAATTATATTTTTCGCACCTTTCTTAGAAATTGGTTTATTATTGTTTCAAATTAGTATATTTATTGCTAACTTGAAATCAAAACCAAATCATTGGAAATAATCGATAAAATACTCGAACTAAATATCACCAAAGCTAAAGAAGGAAATCAAGCTGCATTTAGATATTTGTTAGAGACTTATTGGGCATCCGTATACAATTATCAATTAAAACGTACAAAAAGCGAAAATGATGCAGAAGATATTGCTATACAAACCTTCTCTAAAGCTTTTGATAAAATACAAACTTTTGATGAAAAATACGTTTTTAAAACTTGGTTAATTGCCATTTCTAAAAATGTACATATCGATTTATTACGCAAAAAAAATGCTTCTATCTCTGTAGAAACCACAAAAGAACAAGAAGAAAAAGTCTATTTGGTTGTTGATGAAAATCCTACTCCAGAAGATAAAATTATTGGCGAACAAAACTTAGCTAAACTACTTAAGGATATTAAAAAATTAAAACCTAAATATCAAGAAGTCATTCAATTACGATACTTTCAAGAATTAAGTTATAAAGAAATTTCTAAACAAATTAACGAACCAATGAGCAATGTAAAAGTAAAACTTTTGCGTGCAAAAAAATTGTTAGCAGAAATTATAAAGAGAAACTAAATAAAAAAATATTAGTTTCTTACTGATTGATAAAGAAACTTAATTATTGGTTTTTTTCTTATTTTCGAGCACATTAATTTTAAATTTAAACCTTGATAAAATAAAATTTAAACTCACAAATAAAAAAGATTGAGCCATCTATTGATATACCAGAAAATAAAACACCCTTTTTAAAGATAAAAACGTTCGTATCACAAAAAAGTAAAGCAATATAAATTCTTCACCTTTTAACATTTTCCATTCCTTATTTTCTTTGTAAATTTGCTTTTTAATTACGATATAAAATGGCAATAGAATCTGTAATAGTTCCAAGTGAAAAACAACAAAAACCAAAATGGTTACGTGTAAAATTACCTGTTGGTAAAAAATACACAGAACTTAGAAGTTTGGTTGATAAATATAAACTAAATACCATTTGTACAAGTGGAAGTTGCCCTAATATGGGCGAATGTTGGGGTGAAGGAACTGCTACATTTATGATACTTGGTAACATTTGTACTCGTTCTTGTGGTTTTTGCGGTGTAAAAACTGGAAGACCAGAAACTGTAGAATGGGATGAACCAGAAAAAGTTGCCCGTTCTATAAAATTGATGAGTATTAAACATGCTGTAATCACATCTGTAGATAGAGATGATTTAAAAGATGGAGGTTCTATTATTTGGGCAGAAACTGTTGATGCTATCAGAAGAGCTAATCCTAATACAACTTTAGAAACATTAATTCCTGATTTTCAAGGAAACACAACTCAAATTGATAGAATTATAGAAGTGCATCCAGAAGTGGTTTCTCATAACATGGAAACTGTTAGAAGGTTAACTCGTGAAGTTAGAATTCAGGCAAAATACGATAGAAGTTTAGGTGTTTTAAAATACCTAAAAGAAAAAGGAATGCGAACAAAAACAGGATTAATGCTTGGTTTAGGAGAAACTGAAGAAGAAGTTATCCAAACTATGAAAGATTTACAAGGTGTTAATTTAGATGTGTTAACCATTGGTCAATATTTACAACCTACAAAAAAACATTTACCAGTAAAAGAATTTATTACTCCAGAACAATTTAAAAAATACGAAACGATAGGTTTAGAAATGGGCTTTATGTATGTAGAAAGTGGCGCTTTAGTAAGATCTTCTTACAAAGCTCATAAACATGCTGTTTAAGTAGAAAACTATTCTTTCATAAATATAAAAAACCATCTCAATTCGAGATGGTTTTTACTTTATGATTAGAAACTAAAAATTAATAATTTCTATATTTTTTAGTTTCTTCAAAAACGTGTTCTAAAATTCGTTGTTCTACTTGATCAAATTCAATATTTCTACGTTTCATAACAATTTCTGCTACTTCAAAAACTTTATCTGTTTTATATTCTGTAAATCCAGATGCGCCTCCCCAACTAAAAGAAGGAACAAAATTTCTAGGAAATCCGCTTCCAAAAATATTTACAGAAACGCCAATTACTGTACCTGTATTAAACATAGTGTTAATTCCGCATTTAGAATGATCCCCCATTATTAAACCACAAAATTGTAGGCCAGTTTTTGCAAAACGCCCAGTTTCATAATCCCATAATTTAACTTCTGCATAATTATTTTTTAGGTTAGAATTGTTAGTGTCTGCACCTAAATTACACCATTCTCCTAAAACAGAATTTCCTAAAAACCCATCATGACCTTTATTAGAATACCCCATTAAAACGGCATTATTTACCTCACCGCCGACTTTACAATATGGTCCTAAAGTTGTTGCTCCGTATATTTTTGCGCCCATTTTTAAAACTGAATGTTCGCACATTGCTAAAGGACCTCTAACAACACATCCTTCCATTATTTCTGCATCTTTACCAACATATATTGGTCCATCAGAAGCATTCAAAGTTGCAAAAGTAATTTTTGCGCCTTCTTCTAAAAATATATTTTTTGGGTTTATACATCTAGTTCCTTCAGGAATTGGTTGAGATGTTCTACCCTCTGTGATCAAATCGAAATCTTGCTGAATTGCTACATCATTTAAAGAAAAAATATCCCAAGTATTTTTAATTTGTATAATTTCTTCATCAAATTCTATATGCTTGTATGCATCAAAATTTACTTCTTCTTGAGAATCAGAAGTAAAAAAAGCAATTACATCATCACCTTTAAAAATAGCTTCATTTTCTGATAAATTTTTAACTTTTTCTACCAAACTATTTGTTGGACAAAACGAAGCGTTTATCAAAATATTTTGTTCTAACTCAACCATTGGATATTTTTCTTCTAAATACTCTTCGGTTATTGTTGTGGTTGTAGTGCCTAAATGTTTTTCCCATTTTTCTCTAATGGTTAAAATTCCGACTCTTAAATCTGCAACGGGTTTTGTATATGTTAAGGGTAATAACGATTTTCTAACATCGCCATCAAATAAAATGTAGTTCATTTTTAAAGGTTTTATAGCTTCACAAATTTACTTTAATTAACGCACATAAAAAACCGATTGTAAAAAATACAATCGGTTTTTGAGTTTTAAAAGAACTAAAACTGAACTCTAAATTTAGAATTACTGTTTTACGAATCTTTTTGTAGAAAAACTTTTGCCATCAGTAGACATTATTTTTGCGATATACATTCCTTTCGATAAAGTTGCAACAGATATTGAATTATTAGTCTCATCGATAGAACTATTTAAAACTTCTTTTCCTAACAAATTGTAAATTTTTACGTTTAAATCTTCATTGTTATTCAAATTGAAATTAATTCTTGATGATGCAGGATTTGGATATATTCTAATATTGCTTAACAACGCAACGTTATTTGTATTTAAAACACCTTCTGCAACCACTGTAATTGTTCCGAACATAGTTGAAGGATGAGGTTGACATATATAATCATTTGTTCCTATGGACGTAAATGTGTGAGAAAAGGTTCCTCCATTTCCAAAAAATTCGCTTTCAAATTGCTCTTTAGCAGATGTGTTACTCTTTACGTTATGAGTACCACTAGCATACCAATTCCAAGTAACTGTATCGCCAACTTCTATGGTTCTGCTTGCATTTGCATTCCCAGAAGCTGAGGGTGTAGAATTAAAACTCCAATCTATCGTAATTGTATTTGTTTGTGCTACCATAGAAAATGATACAAAAAATAAGGTAATGAAAAGTAATTTTTTAGTCATGATAAAAATTTTAAAGTTCGTATTTATATCAAAAATACTTACACAAGACCTTCATACCAATTAAATGAAGCTAAAGGGGAAAATATACCTCTTAAAAGGAATATTTTTCCTTGAAATTTTTAATAACTTATAGATGATTTGAAAAAAAAAGATTTGTATTTTTGAATTTATGGCTGAAACAAAAATAGAATTTAAAAACATTAGTGAATCTCAAGTAACAATAACTCAGTTAATGCTACCGTCACACTCTAACTTTAGCGGAAAAATACATGGTGGTCATATTTTAAATATGATGGATCAAATTGCATTTGCTTGCGCTTCTAAACATTCTGGTAACTATTGTGTTACCGCTTCTGTAAATAAAGTAGATTTTTTAAATCCTATAGAAGTTGGGGAATTGGTAACCATGAAAGCATCTATAAATTATACTGGAAGAACTTCTATGGTTGTTGGTTTAAGAGTAGAATCTGAAAACATTAGAACCGGAGAGAAAAAACATTGTAATTCTTCTTATTTTACAATGATTGCAAAGGATAATCTTGGAAAAAGTGCACCTGTACCTGGAATTGTTTTAACTTCTAAAAATGAAATTAGACGTTTTGCTAGAAGTATCACCAGACAAAATGAGAGTAAAAACAGAACTTCACGTTTTAGTAGTAAAGCTTTTAAAATAGAAGATTATTTGCAACTTTTTGAAAACAGTAATTCTAAAATTGATCTTAAAGAAAAATAGAGCTTTACCTCTATTTTTCTTTAAAAAACATAAAATTAAAAGAAAACTAGTTTTAAAATATTACATTAAAATTTAAGCTAGATATTTAGCCATTGTTTAAATTCTGCTGCTTTATTTTTACTGATAATTATTTCTTCGGAAGTTTTAGATTGCAACAAAATTTTAAGCTGACTATTACCGTATTTTATAATTTTATCGATCGCAGCAATGCTGATAATAAATTGTCTATTTGCTCTAAAAAATAAGGCTGAATTTAAGTTGGTAAACAAATCATCTAAACTCATATTTGTAGTCGATTTTTTACCATCAAAACACACAACATATGTAATTGTGTTTTCTGTATATATGTATGCAATATCTTTGATTGCTATTGGCACTAACTCGTTTCTAATATAGGTAAGAATTCTTTGTTTCTCACTTTCTAAAGGCTCTTCTGTTGTATTTTTTTCTGGGGTTTCTGCAACTCTTTCTTTGTACGAAACTAAGTCTGAATTTAATTTAGAAAGGTTAACAACTTCTGATGTTAACGAAGAATTTTTTAATTCTAATTGCTTTTCATAAGCACTACCAATAATTCTAACTGCTAAAAAAGAAAAAAGGATTACTAAAATTCCCATTACTAAAAAAATAGGATAAAAATTATTTTTTAAGGTATTCATCTGAGCAGAAATACTTTTGATATTTACATTTGCCGCAACTATTAAATCAGAATTACTAATAGGTGAAATATGAATAATTTCTGATGTTGATTGATTGCTTTTAAGCATTAAAATATCAAACAAATCATCCGAATTATTTTTTTCTTTTAAGGATGACAATAAGGTTTCATTTGATTTTACAAGTTGACCAACTTTTGTTTTATCTGGGTGACAAACTTCTTTTCCTCCCCAATTAAAAACACTAATAAACCAAGTATCGTTATTAGAATTCTCAATAATTTGCTGAATATTTATAACAATTTCTTCTTTTTTTATTCCTGATGAAAGTTGAAAATCAATCAATTTAGAAAATTCATCTGCCTCTCTTTTACTTGATTCTACCTGTATTTCTATAAGTTGATTTGCACTCACTTTTATAAAATATTGTGATGCAATTAAAGCCACGAACAAAAATATGACTGCAATAGATAAAAAAGTTAAAAAGTAAAGTTTGTCTTTTTTCATAATTTTTTAGAATGCCGAAATATACTATTTATTCTTATCTTTCTAAAAGTAAAAATTCCGCTTTAAATACACTTTTTTCCATTTCATAAAGATTTTTACTCGAAAAAAAGTTAATTTTAACTTTCTTTGGATGACAATCATGAAAAACAGAAAGAACATTTTTTTTTCCATTATCATTCTTCTACTTTTAATAAGTGGCTATTTTTTTATTGGATCTATTTTTAAATCCTCAGAAAAAAATTTAGAAAATGAAACAGCAACACTTATTATAAATACCACTGATTTAGTGAACTCCTATATTATAAATGAAAAGAAATCTGATAGTTTATACGCAGGAAAAATTATAGAAGTTATAGGTTTTGTAAAAAAAATCACCTTCTTAAACGACAGAAATACAATAATATTAAATAGTAATTCTGAAACTTTTGGAGTAATTTGCGATATAAATCCGAATCAAAAAGAAAACATAAAACAACTAAAAGAACATCAAAAAATACGAGTAACAGGAATTTGTAAAGGTTTTTTAAAAGATGTTATTTTACTAAACTGCTCCATAGATTTAATACCAAATGAATAAATTTTTACCGCTATTTTTCTTGTTTATTACTTTTGCAGATTTTGATGTAAAACAACATCAATTTATTGCAAGACAAGGTCAAATTTCTTTTTTTTCGTATACTTCTTTAGAAAATATCGAAGCCAAAAACAACCAAGTTTTAAGTATTTTAGATATCGATAAAAAAGAAATTGCTATCAGTATGTTAATGCGCGCTTTTGTATTTAAAAAAGATTTAATGTACGAACATTTTAACGAAAGTTATATTGAATCAGACATCTATCCAAAAGCAAATTTTGTTGGAAAAATCATAGATTTTGATGCATCAAAAAAAGAAACACAAACAAAAATTATTCGCGGAAAATTAACAATTCACGGAATTACAAAAGAAATAGAAATTAAAACAACTATAGAAAACATAGATACTAATTATGTTTTAACAGGCAATTTTGATGTTTTAGTAAAAGATTTTCAAATTAAAATTCCACCCGTTTTATCGAGCAACATTGCAAAAACTATTTCTATAAAATTTAGATTTCAATACCTACCTTATGAAGAATAAAAGAATATATCAATTGCTTACAATAGCATTTATAGTTTTTAATTCTTCTATAAATGCACAAAATTTATTAGACCAATTAGACCAAGAATTCCCAGATAAACCTGTTTATGAAATTGCTACTTTTAAAACCACAAGAATTGGTTTAGGACATTCTATTGAAACACGAAAAAAAGGTGCTTTAGAAATTTCTTTATATAACAGATATTGGAACATTCCTAACTTTGAAGGTCAGCGTTTTTTAGCAGATGTTGTAAGTACACGTTATGGTTTAGATTACTCATTTACAGATAATTTAACCTTAGGTTTGGGGTATACAAATCACGATAAAATTACGGATGGTTTTGTAAAATACAAACTTATGAAACAACGTGAAAATTCTAAAAAAGGATTTGTAAGCATCACTTTAGTGCAAGGTTTTTCTCATAGAACTCAAGAAAACACAGGAGGTACAATTTACGCACCCACAACTTCTTCATCAAATAAATATGCGTTTACTAGTCAAGTTTTGGTGGCTAGAAAAATAAATTCTGATTTATCTCTACAAATAGCACCAACTTTTATACATAAAGAAGTAAATTCTTTAAATGATGACCCAAAAAATCAGTTTGCAATTGGTTTTGGTGGACGACATAAAATTGGAGGTCATGCTTCTATTGTATCAGAATATTTTTATGTTGCTAATCCTTTAAAATCCAAACAAACTTACAACGCTTTTATGGTAGGCGTTAATTGGGAATTGAGTCATTTATTATTACAATTTCAAATGACAAATGCCAGGAATTTTGCTGAGGACACTTTTATCACTCAAACTACAAATAACTTTAATGCTAAAGATGGCAATTTTCATTTCGGTTTTAATGCCACTTTTGTACTCCATACTAAAAAGAAAAAGTTATCAAAAATTGAATAAACCCACATAAAAAGTTAACAAAAAAAAGCATCAAAATCTAAATTTAGAATTTGATGCTTTATTATATTTTAAAATTTAAATTTTTACTTATTCAAATACATTTTACGTCTTGAGTATAAGTTGTAAAATTCATCATCTTTTAAGCTATCAATAAACAAAATACTTTCTCCTGTAGATTTCATTTCTGGTCCTAATTTCTTGTTTACATTATGAAATTTATTGAAAGAGAAAACCGGTTGCTTAATTGCATACCCCGTTAATTGCGGATTAAAAGTAAAATCGGTTACTTTATTGTGACCTAACATTACTTTTGTTGCATAATTTACATACGGTTCTTTGTACGCTTTTGCAATAAAAGGTACTGTTCTAGATGCTCTAGGATTAGCCTCAATAATGTAAACTATATCCTCTTTAATTGCAAATTGAATATTTATTAATCCTACTGTTTTTAATGCTCTTGCAATTGTATGTGTATGATCTTTAATTTGTTGCATTACAAATTCACCTAAATTAAAGGCTGGTAAAGTTGCATTAGAATCTCCAGAATGAATTCCACAAGGTTCTATATGCTCCATAATTCCGATAATGTAGACATTTCCATCTGCGTCACAAATTGCATCCGCTTCGGCCTCAATTGCTCCATCTAAATAATGATCTAACAATAATTTATTACCAGGCATTCTACCTAATAAGTCAACTACATGCTCTACTAATTCTTCTCTATTGATAACAATTTTCATTCCTTGTCCACCAAGTACATAAGAAGGTCTTACCAAAATTGGGAAATCTAATTCATCTGCTAAAGCCAAAGCTTCATCTGCAGTTTCTGCAATTCCAAAATCTGGATACGGAATGTTATTATTCTTTAATAAGGTAGAAAAACTTCCTCTATCTTCTGCTAAATCTAGTGCTTCAAAAGATGTTCCTATTATTTTAATTCCATATTTAGTTAACTTTTCAGCTAATTTTAAGGCCGTTTGCCCCCCTAATTGCACAATAACTCCCTCTGGTTTTTCATGACGAATGATGTCATAAATATGTTCCCAAAAAACAGGTTCGAAATATAATTTATCCGCAGTATCAAAATCCGTAGAAACCGTTTCAGGATTACAGTTGATCATAATTGTTTCGTAACCACATTCTGCAGCCGCTAAAACACCATGCACACAACAATAATCAAACTCAATTCCTTGTCCAATTCTATTTGGCCCAGAACCTAGAACAATAATTTTCTTTTTAGGAGTTACAATACTTTCGTTTGCAATAACAACCTCTCCATTTGGAGTGACAATTTCGTTTTCGAACGTAGAATAATAGTAAGGTGTTTTTGCTTTAAATTCTGCAGCACACGTATCTACTAACTTATAAACTCTTTGAACTTTTAGTTCTTCTCTTTTAGTATACACTTGGCTTTCTAAACAACCTAGCATGTGTGCTATTTGTCTGTCTCCATATCCTTTTTGCTTCGCTTCTAATAACAAATCTCTACTAAGTGTATCAATTTTATACGTAGAAATTTCTTTTTGAAGTTGAAATAATTCTTCATATTGTTTTAAATACCACATATCAATTTTTGTGATATCATAAATCTTACTTAAAGGAATTCCGATAGCAATAGCATCATAAATAGCAAATACACGATCCCAACTTGGGTTTGTTAATTTTTCTATAATTTGATTGTAATCTGTATATCCTTTTCCGTCTGCACCTAAACCATTTCTCTTTATTTCTAAAGATTGAGTAGCTTTATGCAATGCTTCTTGAAAAGAACGGCCAATTCCCATAACTTCTCCAACAGATTTCATTTGCAATCCTAAAGTTCTGTCTGATCCTTCGAATTTATCAAAATTCCAACGTGGTATTTTTACGATTACATAATCTAAGGTTGGTTCAAATAACGCAGAAGTAGATTTTGTAACTTGATTTTGTAGCTCATCTAAACTATAACCAATTGCTAATTTTGTTGCAATTTTTGCAATAGGATATCCTGTAGCTTTACTCGCTAAAGCAGATGAACGAGAAACACGTGGATTAATTTCAATAGCAATAATGTCTTCTTTTTCATCCGGAGAAACGGCAAACTGAACATTACATCCGCCTTCAAAATCACCAATAGAACGCATCATATGAATTGCCATATCTCTCATTTTCTGATAAGTTTTATCAGAAAGAGTCATTGCTGGCGCAACGGTAATAGAATCTCCAGTATGTATCCCCATTGGATCCATATTCTCGATAGAACAAATAATAACAACGTTATCATTATTATCTCTAAGCAACTCTAATTCATACTCTTTCCAGCCCATCATTGCTTTATCAATCATCACCTCATGAATTGGTGACGACTCTAAGCCTCTACTCAAAAGTTCATCAAAATCTTCTGATTTATAAACAATTGAAGCTCCTGCACCACCTAAAGTAAATGACGAACGAATTACCAATGGAAAACCAAATTCTTGTGCAATTTCTTTTCCTTCTAAGAATGATGTTGCTGTTGCTTGAGGCGCCATTGGCACATCTATCTTTAACATTAATTCTCTAAAAAGCTCTCTATCTTCTGTAATATTAATAGCATCTATATCAACACCAATCAACTTTACATTAAAATCTTTCCAAATTCCTTTTGTATCTGCTTCAATACATAAATTTAAAGCTGTTTGCCCACCCATTGTTGGTAAAACTGCATCAATTTGAGGATGCTCTTTTAAAATTTGAATGATTGATTTTGTAGTTAAAGGCAACAAATAAATATGATCTGCCATAGATGGGTCAGTCATAATTGTAGCAGGATTCGAATTAATTAAGATAGTTTCTATCCCGTCTTCTCTTAAAGAACGAAGCGATTGTGAACCAGCATAATCAAATTCACATGCTTGGCCAATAACAATTGGTCCAGATCCGATAATTAAAACAGAATTGAGGTCTTTTCTTTTTGGCATGGTAAATAGTTGTGTATTATTAGTTTGTAAAAATAATTAGTTTTTAGGTATAAAAAAAGGTGTTACTTTATAAAAAGTAACACCCTTATGTATTAACATTTGTTAATCATTTATTTTTTATGTCTAGTTTCCGAAGAAACAGAAATTTTCTTTCTTCCTTTTGCTCTTCTACGAGCTAATACTTTTCTACCATTAGCAGAAGCCATTCTTTCCATGAAACCATGTTTGTTTCTTCTCTTTCTCTTTGATGGTTGGTACGTTCTTTTTGGCATTATCTGTATTTTTAAATATCTTCTTTATTATTTTTATCGCTTAACTTTTCACGTCGTTAAAAGCGTTTGCAAATATACAACAGTTTTTATTTTAGACAAACAGTATTTGAAAAAAAATTAAAATATTTTCACTTTATCTTTTTTAAAAGTTTTTTCATTGTTTTTTCCCCTAATGAATATGAATCTGTATAGATCGCTTTTGGTTGTAATTTACCGTCTCCTGTTGCTAAATCTCTATTTTCAGAAACTGAAACTTCACCCACACAATTCATTTCTAATAAAATAGTGTTAGTCTTAATGTCTACTATTTTTATAAAAGACATGGCACCAGATTTAGAATCATTAAACCTTCCTTTGCTATTTCTAGGAAAAGAAACTTCTTTTAAATGATTAAGATATAAAATTTTAGATAGAATTACATATTTTACGTCTGTATTTTCTTTTAAAAATAAGATTTCTTCGTCGGTAATATCATAGCCAGAAATAAAAGGGATCATTAGTTTTCCTTTATTATCCTTATAATCGTTCTTTAAAGTGATTTTATTACCTAATTTTTCATTAAAAAAATCTACTACATAATTTAAGTTACCATTATTATTAAAATCTGAATCACCAAAACTTGTTGGAAACAGCAAATAACTTTCATTATTATACACTAATCTTTTATTAAAAGTTAAATAATTGTAATTATAGTTTGCAGGATTAAAAGTAATTCCTTCAGGAAAAAGTACCGAACAAGAACTCAGAACTAAACAAATAAATAGTATATAAATTTTTCTCAAAGCTAAAAATTATAACCAATTCTTACATGAAGGTCAATTATTATTCCATCTGAATCACTTACTGTGAAGTATTTTTGATTTATATATGATAAATAACCAATACCTAAACCTAGTTCGTAATTAAAGTTTGTTCCTAAATTTCTTCTTATTCCCCATTTTGGAATAATGGCAAAACTATTTTCTGCTCTTTTTTCATCAAAATTAGAAATTTCGAAAACACTAGACCTAAAATTTGCTTTTATCGTGAAAAAATTTGCTGAGTTATTTTTAATATTTAATTTTTTAGAATCTCTTTTACTTATATTGTAATACCACCTTGGCTCTAAAGTAATTTCAGGAGCCATAAAAAAACCAATACCTTCTGCTATTTCTGTGTATAAACCAACTTCGGTTCTTAATGCAATTTCATCAGACAATCTTATTTCATTATTTACCCAGCCTCCTACTGCTCCTAACTGAACAGTAGTAATAGATTTTTCTACACTCAATTTATTTTGACCACATACAAAAAAAGTAAATAGTAAAAATTTAACTATAATTATTTTTTTCATTATTTACGTTTAAAATCATTGGAAACCATTCTTTTACCATACCATTTATTTTTATACAAGACAGCTCCATAAAAATCTACGGCACTTGTTTTATAATTATCTAAGTTAAGTTCAGGGAAAGGTATTGAAGGATTACTAAAAAAACTTTGACCCGAAGCACCTATATCTGCTTTAACAGTAATTGTTGGCACTCTCATATCTAGATATATAGTAATGTTATTTTCTTCGGCTTCAAACCAGTTTTTATTACTAATAGTCATTAATGTTCCATTTTTTAAAAATTTTGTAGTAAACATGGTTGTTGTTGTACTTGGCTTTAAACCCAACCACGATACTCCTTTTTGTATACCTAAATCTAATAATGCTGCACTAGCTTGATTTATATCATTTGCATACTCCTCAGCAGTTCTATTTATTTCAAAATCAAAATCACTAAAAGGATTTGTTATGAACACATCTAAGGAATTTGTACCACCTAATAATTCTGTAACTGGAAATACAATTTTCGGAATTCTATTTGGTGCTAATTGCCCATTAGGATAATAATTATAACCATTAAAAGAGTAAATAGTTGAATTAAAAACAGAAGGGCTAAAATATGTTTCACCGCCCTGATCATAATTATACTGTAAATGATTAATCCCTAATGCTATTTTATCTGGATAACTTTTTTGCCAACCACTAATCCCAAGAAATGAAACTTCTTTCTGAAAACGTATTTCAGTTCCGAAAGACTTAAATAACACATAATTTCGATTCCAAAATTTCAACTTCATTCTTTTATTATCTGGTACACCTACAGTTTCTGTTCTTGCATAACCAAATAAACCACCCCACAAACTTGGATTTTTACTAAACTCAGCAGTATCAAAATTAAGTTTCGCTTTGTAAAAATCTGGTTCTGTAATAGTACTCGAACCACTACCTCCACTACCTCCACCAGAGCTACAATCATCAAAATACTCTATACGGTAGTCCATAAGCTGAAATCCATAACTTTCGTCATTAAAAGTATTATTTAACTCTGGATTACCATTCATGTATGATCTGAATTCATTAGTTCTTGCCTCTTCCACTTGAAAAACTCCATTTTCTTGATATCTGTATAAAATTCCTTCAACAGCTATTTCTCTATCATCATTTAGTAAAATTGCAAAATTGTTGTCAATAATTACATTATCATCTAACTCTAAAACTTCAACATTATTTTTTAGTTGAGAACAAGGATTAACTTTAGAATAGTAATTTGAATTTTCTTTTTCCTTTTTTTTCTTTTTAATTAAAAAAAGTTCAAATTGAGTGTTTTCTGATTCGTTGAAATAAGGTCTTAATGTTTTAAAGTTCTCAAGGTTTTTAATATTATTATTATAATAAGATTCTGCTCCTTGAGTTTTCACTTCTTCATATAAGTTTAAGAATGCGCCTTTAGTATTAAAGGTCAGAACACCATTTTTCAGTAAAACATTATCATTAAACCCTAAAGTTTCTGAAATAGTGTTATCCTTCAAATAAGGATCTTCACAAGATCCTAAAAAAACTATTGAAAAGAGTAAGTAAGTAAGTAAGTAAGTAAGTTTTCTTCATAAGAATTATTTTAATAATATTAATTTTTAATTTAACGAATATAGATCTTTTTATTTATATCACAAACAACTAAATAATTTTATAAATGTTTTGCACTTTTTTATTTGTGATAAAAACGAGAGTTAGTACTTTTGCGCAAACCTAAAATAACCATGCATACTACAAAATACGTTTTTGTAACTGGAGGCGTAACATCATCCTTAGGAAAAGGAATTATCGCTGCCTCTTTAGCTAAACTACTACAAGAAAGAGGATTTACTGTAACTATTCAAAAATTAGATCCATATATCAATATAGATCCAGGAACTTTAAACCCTTATGAACATGGGGAATGCTATGTTACTGATGATGGTGCAGAAACCGATTTAGATTTAGGTCATTACGAGCGTTTTTTAAACATTCCTACAAGTCAAGCCAACAATGTTACTACGGGTAGAATTTATCAATCTGTAATTAATAAGGAAAGAAAAGGAGAATTTTTAGGAAAAACGGTTCAAGTTATTCCGCATATTACGGATGAAATTAAACACAGAATTCAAATTTTAGGGGAAACTGGCGATTATGATATTGTTATTACCGAAATTGGAGGAACTGTTGGCGATATAGAATCGTTGCCTTATGTAGAATCTGTAAGACAAATGCTTTGGGAAAAAGGTGAAGAAAATGCTATCGTTATTCATTTAACGCTAGTACCTTATTTAGCTGCAGCAGGTGAATTAAAAACAAAACCTACGCAGCATTCTGTTAAAATGTTAATGCAAAGTGGGGTAAGTCCAGATATTTTAGTGTGTAGAACAGAGCACGAAATTTCTGATGATATAAAACGAAAACTTGCACTTTTTTGTAATGTGAAGCAAGAAGACGTTATTCAGTCTATTGATGCAGAAACTATTTATGATGTTCCTAATTTAATGTTAGCAGAAGGTTTAGATAAAGTGGTTTTAAAGAAATTAAAATTAACATCTAAGCAAGAGCCTAAATTATTAACTTGGAATAACTTTTTACAGAAACATAAAAATCCAAAACACCAAGTAGAAATTGCTTTAATTGGTAAATATATTGAGTTACAAGATTCTTATAAATCTATTACAGAAGCTTTTATTCACGCTGGTTCATCTCATGAAACAAAAGTAAATGTTAGATGGATTCATTCTGAGAGTTTAACTCCAGAAAATACTGAAGAACTTTTAAAAGGTGTAAATGGTATTTTAGTTGCGCCAGGTTTTGGTGATAGAGGTATCGACGGTAAAATTAAAGCGGTACAATATGCTAGAGAAAATAACATTCCTTTCTTTGGAATTTGTTTAGGAATGCAAATGGCTGTTATTGAATTTGCTAAAAATGTACTTGGTCTTGTTGATGCTTTTTCTACAGAAATGAAAAGCGATTGTAGAAACCCTGTGATCAACTTAATGCAAAGTCAAGAAGACGTTACAGAAAAAGGCGGAACCATGCGATTAGGTGCTTGGGATTGTAAACTTGTAAAAAACTCATTAGCATACGAAGCTTATCAAACAGAAAACATAAGCGAACGTCACAGACATAGATATGAGTTTAACAACGAATATTTACAACAAATTGAATTAAAAGGAATGATTGCAACGGGTACAAATCCAAAAACAGGATTGGTAGAAGTTGTAGAAATCCCTAAACATCCTTGGTTTGTTGGGGTACAATATCATCCAGAATATAAAAGTACGGTGTTAAAACCGCATCCTTTATTTGTGGCTTTTATTAAAGCAGCTCTAAAACAGTCTAAAGATTAAAGCAAATTATTTAAAATCTTAAAAAGGGAATACTATTTGACTTATTAAGTCAATCAACAATAACTGTAGTAAAATCTGCAAAAAACAATACACTTTTGCTACATTTGTCGGTTTTTCATCAATAATGAAAATCAAAATTGACAAAATGACATTTTAAATTTACACATGGAACAAAAAAAATTCGATTTAAATTCTTTTATAGGAATGATTCTTCTAGGAGGAATTATGCTTTGGTATTTTAATACAAATCAGCCTAAAATTGACCCCGAAGAAATCACCACAGAACAAGTTGTAACAGATACTACAAAAAACACTACAACGAAAGCTACCGTTAAACCAGAAACGCCTGTTTTTGGAAACGATTCTCTACAACAAATAGCGTACAAAAATAAATTAGGTGCTTTTGCTTTAAGTGCTATTAATGGCGCTGAAGGAACTTCTGTAATAGAAAATAATTTAGTAAAATTAACCATTGATAATAAAGGGGGACAAATTGTTGAGGCGTTAATCAAAAATTATAAAACGCACGATTCTCTTCCTTTATACATGATAAAAGATAATAACTCGTCTTTTAACATCAATTTTGGAACAACAGATAACAGAATCTTAAATACACAAGATTTATTTTTTGAACCTGTACTTACTAAAAACGGAGACAATCAAGTATTGTCTATGAAGTTAAAAGTTTCTGATTCTCAATATTTAGAGTACAGATACGAAATGAAACCAAAGAAATATATGGTTGATTTTTCTATACGTTCTCAAGGTTTAAGCAATGTTATTAATTCATCTAACGCAATTAATTTAGATTGGTCTTTAAAGGGATACAGACATGAAAAGAGTATAAAGACAGAAAATACTATGTATTCTCATTTTTATTATAAGGCA
>TARA_R110002153_G_scaffold13189_13_pt1 | contig 20275 bp, 15 predicted proteins | sample TARA_R110002153 | Tara Oceans TARA_R110002153 (sample SAMEA4398193) | marine metagenome | biome: Polar Biome; feature: [SRF] surface water layer (ENVO:00010504); material: water (ENVO:00002006), including particulate matter (ENVO:01000060) such as... | depth 5 m
CGTATTACGCGAATGGTCAAGGTGTTGTGTGTATCGCCAAGTGGGTTTTATGCGTGGAGTATATCGTGCAAACGACCAGTAAACGTCAACAAGCACAGCAGCACCGTGACGAGCGTATTAAAGCAGCGTTTGATGACAGACGAATATAGGTAGACCTAGCAGAGCAAGGAATTCGGCCCGATGTTAAAACCATTGCAAGAGTATGAATAGGCAGCACGTAAGTTCAAAGTGACGACTGATAGTCGACATAATTTACCGATTGCACCTAATCTGCTGGGGCGGAATTTTACAGCCGATAAGCCTAATCAAAAATGGGCAGGTGATATTACCTATTTGATGACGAGCGAAGGCTGACTCTACCTAGCTGTTGTCATTGACTTGCACTCCCGCGCAGTGATTGGTTGCTCAATGAGTACTCAGATGACGTCAGGGTTAGTATGTGATGCGTTGAATATGGCACTCTGGCGCCGTGGAAAGCTTCTTTCATTCATTGAAAGTGGAAGTCATTCAGTATGAGCCAATCATGAACCGAAATTCCATGAGGCAACATGTATTTTAATACATAGAAATTGATTACACAAAAAGAGAAGGCATAGTGCCTTGGGCTATCTTAGCTTTGAAATATTTGAACAACAAAATGTCGCTTAACGAAGTCTCCACTTTTTAATGGAGCGGATCAATTAACTTATGGGGTATTTTGTGGAGCGAGCAGAAGAGTCGTCACAGCAAGTTATTGAGTTTGATAATACTTGCGCAAGTGCAAACTCCTATTAAATAAATCGTTAAATGAAGGCGGCCACCTAATTCTTCTTGGGCAAAATATTAAGGTTTTCTGCCTTGCGCGCACTATCGACTCTGTTTTTTGCACCAAGACTGAGCTCCTCTATTCGGAGGTTTAAGTCATTCAAATTAAACTAGTGACCAGTATCTATCTAATTAAGACGTTAGTGTGTCGTCATTTTTATGAATTCTCGAAATATCTTTAATTACCGTATAACCGGTTGCTATTTAGCCTGCTCCTAAGACAATTATGGTGATATTGCCTAATAATTTTGCACGCGTTATTTACTTTTAGGTAAGAGTTTCTCTACCTAGTACCGCAGGTTGCGGATGTGTGTTTTTACAATGATAACTAGGTCAATAAAACTGCCTATACTGGATAATGGAATTGTTCTAATATTTCATTGCGAATACGTAAATTAGCGCTCAAATAATGTCAATTTGACTTATAGTTTCTGTATGAAATATTTAATAATGCAATGGCGGTTTTGTTGTGCTACGTACCATGATTAACCCAGGCTAACAATGATTAAAAGTGTAAATAATTGATATTAATTGAGTTGCTCTTTCATTGTGATAAATCATGTATTCTTGTTGTATTTCAAGTGTATTGACTTAACATATGACAATAAATCAATTCGAATTTTGCAATGTAATTATTTAAGAGTATTTATTGCAAATACATTGTTAAATTTTTAATTAATAGAGTGAATTCCAGTGGAAAACGAAAAAAAGGATGGTCGCTTTAAACGTAGTGAACGTAGCCGTCAAGCAATCATTGACGCTATGCTAGAGTCGATGGAGCAAGGATGTTATATGCCAACAGCTCAGCAGGTTGCCGATCAGGCTGGAATTTCTATACGAACGGTATTTCGTCATTTCTCTGAAATGGAGTTGTTGTATAAAGAAATTAATGAAGCTCAAAGACCAAACTATGAAATTCATTTTGCGCTCCAAGATTTTTCCGGTACTTTAGAACAAAGAATTGCTCGCATTGTTGATGGGCGAATAGCAGGGTTTGTACAAGTTCACCATTTGATTAGAGCAACTCATGCGCTATTTTGGCGCTCGCAAATAATTAAAGATAACTACCAAAAAACCCAAAAAACATTACGCCTATTACTGTTCAAAATGCTTCCTGAGTTAAAAGATAAAGATAGCCAGACCCAAGAGTTAGCTGATGCGTTGACATCATTTGATTTTTTTGAACGTTTATATACTTTCCAAGATCTATCTATCCAAGAATGCACCAGTATTATCTCAAATAAGTTAACGCAATTAATAGCTTCACCTTAAAGTTACAACGACCTTTGCTATAAAACTGAGACGAGCTATCTGATACAAAATAAAGGTTTGAGAGCTAATAAAAAAGCCATCAAAATGATGGCTTTTTTATTAGGGTGTCATTGACTTTTTACGATTAAAATCGCGTTTTGACTGTAATACCATAAGTTGCAGGTTCACTGTAGAAGCTAAGCAATTTTCCTGTTTGCATCACCGCTGCATAAGATAGTGGACCTTGCGCATCTTCGTCGGTGATATTGCGACCCCATAAGATGACATGAGTATCATAGTTTTCAAAGTTGAAGACTAGTTGGGCATTCAACTTCCCAACACTATCAACCTTTGATATCGGATCGTTAGCACTTTCAGTATACATAGAGCCCATATAGTCGTAAGACAACTTGGCATAAGCATAAAAGTTCTCATTTAGCATAAGCTCTTGTTGAATACTTAAAGATCCTGACACTTTAGGTTGACCAAATGGTTTATCATCAGCACGGTCACAATAAGGTGCTGGCGCTCCATTTTCTAAGTAAACTTGCCCCGGATCTACTTCACCTGTGTGCCAAGGGGTAATTGACCAACAAGGTCCTTGGTTAAACTCATCATAAGTAACATCTGTATAGGCGTATGTCAGGTTTATTTTTGTGCCTTGAACAGGTATCCATAATGACTCTATTTCAATGCCTGTTGCGCTAAGGTCGCCGGCATTTTGCAAGGTAAAGCCTGTACCGATAAAAGAAGAAGCTTGGAAATCTTCTGTAACCGTACGGTGAACTGCCGCATTAATTCTTAAATTAATCTCTGGAAAATCTTGTTTAATGCCAAGTTCGAAAGCCTTTGACGTTTCAGCATCAAATAAGGGATCAAGTCCTAAGGCAATTTTTTCTGTATTGGTTCCGCCAGATTTATAACCTGTCCCATAAGACGCATATAACAGACTGTCGCTATTAGCTTGCCATGAAAGTTTAATGGTACCTGTTATTTGGTCATCACTTAATGATTCGTTTATATCAGCTTTTAGTGCTGAAATTGGCGCAATTGATTGAGCTAACCAGCCTTCCTTCTGGAAAGGTGTTAAGGCACTAGCTGCTTGCATAAATGCTGGTGTGCCTGGTATTAAATTTCCTGAACCTAATGCCTGTAATGCTTGTTGAGCCGCCGCCGCAGCATACAATAAACTGCCAGGCACTATAGTTGCTGGATAAGCAGGATTTCCAGTACTGGTAATATCGATTGGTTGGGTATTTCCGTTGGCATAACTGTATGGGAAAGTATTAAGCATTTCCTTTTCTTCATCTGTGTATCTAAGACCTGCAGTAATTATTAACTCTTCTGTTAGTTGGTAATCAAACTGGCCAAAAACAGCCCAGCTTTTATGATCTTGTGTTGCATTAGCAGAATAGCTAGCCACATTGATAGCGGTTGCAGAAGGAGGGAGCATGCCGCCCGTCATTGCACTTACTTGGTCTATGCCTTGTAATAATGAATTTAAACTTCCGCCTAGTACACCTTGAAGGGCAAAATGATTAAAATCGGATCCCACAGTAATCTCAAGTTCGCTGACTAAGTCTTGAGTAAAGTAAAAAAGGCCACCAGTGGCATTAAGTTTATCGTTACTATAATCGAACCTAAGTTCTTGGGAAAATGATGATTGTTCTATCTCATCTCTTCGACTAAGTAAGTCCACGTTTGTCATATCTGTATCGGCATTATCGAAGGTATCGAAGTTACGACTGGCAGTAATAGACACTATTGTTAGTTCATCATTAATATCCCAATCAACTTGTGCCGATATCCCAGAGTCTTTTAACTGTGATTGAGGTAAAAAATTAATTGCAACTGTAGGATCGGAAAATTGACCTGGGGTAACAATAGTTGCATTAAAAGGTGGTTGTCTAAGGAGTGCATCGGTACCAAATTTACCAGCGATATCCGATGCTTGAGTATTACTTACAGATGCAAATGAGGCACAACAATTTTCGTCTATTTCAGCGTAATCGGCAATTATTCTAATGCTGATGTCGTTGTTGGGAGTGTAAAGAGCTTGGATACGACCACCAAAACGATCGCGATTGCTAATAACGTCCTTTCCTAAATTCACATCACTGATATAACCATCTCTTTGGGAAGTGAAAGCGGTCGCTCTAAATGCTAATACATCTTCAATTGCCGATAATGACTTGGCAAAAGAAAAGTTTGTTAGACCATAATTGCCTAACGTCATTTCTAAAAAACCATCATCTTCATCATGGCTTGGAGCAATATTGCGGATTTGAATTGCACCTGATGGGGTGTTCTTACCAAACAGAGTACCTTGTGGGCCACGCAACACTTCTACTACATCAACATCAACAAAATTGTTGATCATTGAGCTTTGTCGTGAACGATAAACACCATCTACATACATACCTACCGATGATTCTAAACCCGAATTTTGTGAAGAAGTACCAACACCTCGAATAGCAAACATAGGTTTAGTAGAGCTTTGGGAATCAGATATAGTCAACGAAGGCACCGAAGCCTGTAAATCAAACATATCTTTAATTGCACCTTCTGCTATTGCGTTTCCTGATATGGCAGACACAGCAATAGGTACTTCTTGTAGATTTTGTACTCGCTTTTGCGCTGTTACTTCAATGACTTCTAGCGCAGAAACATTTTCGACTGCTTCTTTTGCAACGGCAGAAAAGCTATGGCTTGAAATAAGTAACGGGATAAGAACCGCTAATGGAGTTTTGTTTGGTAGTGTTTTTTTCATGATGCTCCCCAAATAAAATGTTTAATCATTGTTTGGTGTTTATTGTTTTTTTATATCACTTGTCACTATAAAAACATTGTGTCATAAGTGTTGTCAATACTTCTGTTAACAAAATAGTCACAATAAGTGACAATATATTGTAGAGAGTGATAAATATAAATTAAACTGAGTTGTAGGCCTAATTAGAGTAATCTGATTTCCATAAAGAAATAACACTCTGTGAGATTTCAGGGAGCTTAATCAAGGTGTGTGATTGCAGCAATAGTGGTGCTGGACGGTATGGCTTATCTAGCGCTCAGGTTACATATACTCCACGCTGATATTTTGGCGTTTATGCCTCAACTATTCTTGGAACTTTTTATCATTATTATTGACCAGATAAGTTTTTAATTGAATTTATCTGGTCAATAAAGAGGGTGCTCAGTTAGCGAGTAGTTCTAAAATACGATGTGAAGTTTCAGCGCCGCTATTTTGATTTTGCCCCGTAACTAAGTTGCCATCAACCACCACATGGGTTGCTAACATATCTCTAAAAGCGGTATTTGCTTCAAATAATGCTTTACGTTTACGCAGTTCTGTCTCTGGGTGTAATGGTGTTAAGGTGATCCCCAATTGTTCGAGTTGCTTGTCGGTAACACCTGTTACTTTGCGACCTGCAATTAATATTGAACCGTCAGTGTCTTTGGCATTGACTAAGCCTAGTGCACCATGACAAACCGAGCCTAGAATAGCGTTATTTGCGTTAGCTTGGGTGACTAGGTTTGCTAAATCTTCCGATTGGGCGAAATCGTAAGCAGCGCCCCAGCCGCCGGCTAAAAATACCACATCGTACATAGTGACATCTATGTCGCTGATGGCTATAGAATTGTTAAGTTTAGCCATGGCAATAGCATCTTCTTTAAAACGGTAGTCTGCTGGTGTAGCCAATGGCCACCCCATAGAGTTTGGTTCAACTGGAATTTCACCTCCTCTAATCGAAGCTATATCAACTTTTAAATTAGCGTCTAAAAATGCGTAGTAGGGCACTGTCATTTCCGAGCCAAAAACCCCAGTAGCTTTTCCAGAATCACCTAAGGTATCGTGGCTGGTGGTGATGATCAGCGCACGCTTTTCAGACAAAGTGTATTTTGGAATGTCATAGTGCGGGTGCAGGCCTAGGCTATTGAGTAACTTAGGTAGCCCAAAGTAAACGATAGCAACTAAAGCAAAAATGCCGATAAAAAAATAAAATAACTTGTTCATGAGAAGTCCTTATATAAATAATGAGTTAGTGTTTTTGTTTGGCTTTTTTAATGCCAAAAACTATGAGTCCGATAACTACTAGCAGTATTAATACTTTTGGCCAGTTGTCTGTAACCCTCTCTTTAATTGCATTTGCTCTAATCTGATTAATGGCGTTTTCACCTTTTGCTAATTCGATTATGCCCACCATCTTTGAATATGCCTGATATTCATTAAGCATTTCTTGAAACAACACTGGGAATTTAGTGGCTAAGTCAGTCGTTTCACCGGGATCGTTGACGACATCGTATAAATGCCATGTTTCGTCGCCTAAAGGTTGTTTTATTAAAGCAATTTTCCAGTTACCGCGATACACAGAAGCATTACCACTGGTTTCAAAGGCAAAACTATCATCACCCCATACATCATCAACTTGAGCATTTAACATGGGTGTTAAGCTACGCCCATAAAATTCATCTGGATTAAATGGCACTGCGGCTTGTTCAAGTAAGGTAGGTACAATATCGGTTATATGGGCACGGCCTGACACTAGGCCTAAGTTTTTTATACCTGGGCCTGACATAACCAGCGGCACACGCTGCCCGCCTTCTGAGCTGTTAAATTTGTATAGATTAAAAGGTGCCGATGTAACCGACGCCCACTCAGGTCCAATAGCTGCTAAGCTATCGCGTTGTCCTAGATTGTCTAAATCTGTATCCCAGTTTAGCGATTGCATCCACAGCTTAGTGCCAATATTTTCAATGACGCTATTGGCACCTTGACCTATGGTATTGTATTCACTGCCATTATCTGAGGTGATAACAACTAGGGTATTATCTAGCTTGCCTTGTTTTTCTAGGTACTTTAATAATCGCCCAATGTGATAGTCAGCCGCTTCTGTCATACCAGCATTTACTTGCATCATACGCGCCCAATAGGTTTTATCAGCTGCACTTAACTCATCCCAGTTTCTATGACTTTCTGGCACATTTGCAAGTGTGGTAGAGCTGGGCACTAAGCCAAGGTGTATGGCTTTTTGTAGTCGCTGTTTTCGCATTTCATCCCAACCTTGATCAAATACTCCGTTGTATTTATCGATATATTCAAGAGGGACTTGCACAGGTATATGGATCGCTTGTAATGACAGGTAAGCAAAAAAAGGTTTATTTGTATCTGCTTCATCAACATAGGTAATCATCTTGTCCACTAGATCTCGAGAAGAGTAGAAGTCCTCTGGTAGTGACACACGCTTGCCATCTTCAAACCATTTTACGGTTTTATAAAGTGCCATATATGGCTTTTCTTGATAGTTACTGGCGCCCGTCGCATCTAATACAAAAGACCGATCAAAACCAAAACGATGAGGAAGGTTTTTACCATTACGTCCTATGCCCCATTTACCTGAAACAAAAGTCTGATAGCCACTTTTTTTTAAACGACTTGCTAGGGTTTTTTGATTGTCTTGCCATTCCATAGAATAGCTAGGATGTTGTTCCATTTCTGGTGTCAGTGATTCGACTAAAGTCGCCATACCAACTTGGTGGCTGTCTTGACCTGTCATGAGCATCGCTCGGCTTGGGCCGCACATAGGGGCTGTGTAATAGCGAGAAAATTGCATGCCTTGTTGCGCTATTTTGTCGATATTCGGAGTGGCAGCGTCACTGCCATAGACGCCTAAGCCCATAAAGCCGACGTCATCAAGCATGACCAAAAGTATATTCGGACGAGCGTTATCTTTAGTCTCTAACAAGGGAGTCGCTTCTGCATTTATGGACAACACGAGTGTTAATATCAGGGCAATAACTTTCATTTAATATTCCATATAGTCAATAGTTACAGACACTGTCTATGCCCGAGCTCTATAGGATGAGCACCACCTGTTTCGTTCATTTTTCAATGCACCAAATTTTGGATTTACGAAAAGGTAAAACTAACTTATTCGCTTTTATTTAAAATAACAACATCTATTTGCATAGTTTGTGACAAAATAAATTCTGTTATTTTTGGGATGTATTACTGTTCTTTTTCTGCAGGCTTAACAACAGACTTAATATGTAACAAGCCAAATAATAAAACCTGCAAGTAGTCGTTTGTGCTCTTAAGTAATCCTTTATAAACAAACATTTCAATGATGTGGACAACCACGAGAATGACACCTAGCCTTTGAAAAAATGCTGGATATAGCACGAGTGTTGGAATGATTACTGCGGCAATTACAAACAACCAAATGATTGCAAGGATACATTTGCCTATAGTTAATAGATTTTGATTCATGTTCTTTCCTTATTGCTGTTTAAATACTTCGCATTTTGCTTGTTGGCGAAACTTATTAATGGTGCTCAGTTTTTTATCGCCAAGATAATAACGCATTAATATAATTCCATAAGGGCTGTCTGTTTCTACTAATGTCGCCCCTGTAGGAAGGTCGATTTGTTGTCCCTTTTTGGCCAATATGATGTCAAAACCTTGAGGAGATTGTTGGTCATTAATGGCAAAAAAATTGTCACTATTATGGGCAAACATAGACATGGATAAATAACTGCCAATGTTGGGTGATGTTATTCTATAAGCGCCTTCTGTTAAGCTAAAAGGGCAGGCTGAATACAATAAGTCTGGACTCATCCTGACAATATCATCTTTGCCTGCTTCAGCCTTTGGTCTTATAGAGAGTACCCCGTGGCCATTACTAATATGGGCTTTTAGATTAATACCAGCCATAAGAATATGTGGCGTAAAGTAGAGTGTGACCACACACGAAATAACAGCACTGCCTAAGGTAATTAAAAGCCAATTGCGGATATTCATGGGCATGACTCTTTGCTGATTTTTGGTAAGTCTAGGGTGGCGATTTGTTCACTGGAGGTCTTAGATGGGTTATACATTCTCAAGGTTAAATCAAATTGTGGATCTTTTTGTATTGGCAACCAATTGCCTGCTTTTTTGTTAGCAGAAATGTGGAATACAAAACTACCGCCTTGTGAATTTTCAATATTGTCGCCGTTAAACGAATAGTGATTTTGGGGATTCTTAATGAGTTTATTGGTGTTGGTATCATAAACCGTAATACTCCACCAACGAGCATCATCAGGAGATATCATGCCAGTTACTTTATAACTACAAGCGCCTGATAACAGATCGTTGTTGTCATCTTTGTTGGCTATAAAATAAATACTTTCCTCTTTAGCCAAGCCTAAAAATCCAATGACAGCGACAGCAGCTCGGGTTAAACCACTGGCGTCTTTACTGCCTACATGGGGGTTGTATGACCAAGCCCCATTTTTTGTTGAAGTATTGGCTATTTCTGCTTTAAGTAGCCACATACCTGACGATACGCCGATAAAGATCCCAGTAAGGATCCCAATCAAAATTAGCAAAAACCGCATTGTTTTTGCCAGATTATGCATATTAGTTATTCCACATAATGTAGGTATCACCAGCAACCATTTCTACGCCTAGGTGTTTATCTACGGTAATGGGGGCTGAAATAACTGAATAACCAGAACTAGCTACTGCATCAGCAAAATGTTCATCAATTAGTTTGATTAAACTTGCTAACTTTTCTGGTTGAGTGACAGCCAGATTATTTTGCTCGGTAGGATCGGTATTTAAATCAAATAAAAATACTTGGTCTGAACTAGGATTTAACTGTAGTTTCCAACCCTTTGCTTGTACCACACGGTAGTTACCGGTGAACCAATACATAGCATCATTTTCACGATCTAGGCCATCTGCGCCGTTCCAAAGTGGTGTTAAGTCGCGTCCATCAAGTATTCTGTCTTGCGGCAGTTTACCTTGACCAGCGTTGACTATAGTCGGCATTAAATCAAAATGATTAACGGGTTCGTCGATAATCAAACCAGCTTCAATTTCACCGGGCCAAGTGATTGAAAAAGGTACGCGAATACCGCCTTCAAAGAAGGTGCTTTTCCAGCCTCGATAAGGTTTGTTTAAGTTATCTATTGCTACATAATCTGCGCCACCGTTATCACTAGAAAGTATGACTATAGTGTTATCTGCTATACCTTGTTCTTCAAGTTTAGCCATTACTCGTTCTACAGAGCGGTCAAGGGAACGTAACATTGCGGCATACACCCGTTTACGGTGTGGTTGAATGTCACCCACGGCTTCATAGTCAGATTTTTTGGCTTGCACTGGGTTATGCGGCCCCCAATGAGCTAGATATAAAAAGAAAGGGCGGTTAGCGTTGGCCTCAATGGCACGTTCTGCTTCTTCAGTGAAATAATCGGTTAGATAACCTCTAGGCGCAAATCGTTCGCCACCATTCCAGGTAACAGCGTAATCCATTGTTGCCCAAATAAATCTGTCTAATCCTGAAAACTCTACTTGAGCATTAACAGCTTCTGGGTGGTCAACGGGTAAATACAAGCCTGATGCCATCATTAAACTTTCATCAAAGCCTTGTGCATTTGGCATCATTTCGTCGGTACGTCCTAAATGCCACTTTCCTATATGCAGAGTGCGATAACCTGCATCTTGCATTAATTCAGCTATGGTAATTTCTTCGCCAGGTAAACCTCTGTTATTAAAAGTCGGATTATTTTTGTCAATTTCCGGAAAATACTCTACTGGTGGACGGCCTTTGGAATTTTTGTTTTCGATCATGGCAATCATGCGACCAAACCCGTCGGGTATTGGTGTTACATCGAAACCGGTGCGAGAGGCATCTCGCCCTGTTAACAAAGCTGCTCGAGAAGGTGCACAGTTGGCATGTCCCGAATAACCATTAGTAAACAAAGCACCTTTTGCTGCTAATTTATCAATATTAGGTGTGTTTATCATGCCGCCACCAAAGGTGGAAACATCGTTGATACCCATGTCATCGGTCAATATCAGAACGACATTCGGCTTACCTTTTGGCTGTGCAGGTCCTGTTTGCCAGACCACATCGCGATTATCAGCTACAGGAGCTTTATCTTTATTTGCAGCTATATACAGCATAACCTCAATTCGGTTTAGCCATAATAAAGAGGCGCAGATCGCAATAAAAACCGTAATACCAACAACTAACTTTTTCCACATGATTCTTTCTCCACAAGTAAAAAAGTTGTCATAGCTTAAAAAATAACAAGTGCTTCAGACATTTTTTAACAAGCGTGTTTTTATAATTAAAAATAGTTATGTCATATAACGTGTCATAATTTTTTTGATGACGCAAGTGAAACCTGTGGATCTTGTTTACGATTTAAATCACTTTTATATAGCACTTTGCATATATTGACATTAGTTGTGACATAACTGAGAATGATTGTGTTACATATGTGAAAAATAATTAGGAATATATGAAAGTTCATAATGTTAAAGGTAGGCTAGCCCTTGTAACAGGTGGTTCAAGCGGTATTGGTTACGCAATAGCTGAAGCGTTAGCAAAACAAGGATTTAACTTGTTATTGGTGGCTAGAAATAAAAATAAATTACAAACTGCTGCGACTGAATTAGCAAAACAATACAAGGTGAATACCCATATCGCCAGTATAGATGTGACTAATGTAGAGGCTGTTAACCAACTTGCTAGCCTAGTTCGTAACATCGCCCCTTGTGCCGATTTAGTTGTAAATAGTGCCGGTATCGTTAGTGGTGGTTTTTTAATTGATACACCGCTGGAAGAGTGGGATCGTCTGTATCAATTTAATGTTCGCGGACTGGTTTCAGTATTACAAAATTTACTTCCGGATATGGAAAAGCAATTCCAATTAGATGGCCAAGAGCGGCATATTGTTAACATAGCTTCAGCCGCCGCTTATTTATGTCCAAACGGTATGGCGGCATACAGCTCAACTAAGGCTGGCGTGATTTCTCTCAGTGAAGTGTTAGCTCATGAGCTTTCATCACAAAAAATAGGTGTGACAGTGGTTTGCCCTGAGTTTGTGAAAACGCCTATAGGAGAAAAGGTACAGTTGTTTGGTCGTTTCGATACTCCTAGAGCCCACAAAGTTATCAAAAAAATGTTTGAGAAAAGCACTATTACACCCGAACAATTAGCAGTAAAAACCTTAAAAGCTATAGAGAAAAATAAGACATTAATTGCGGCTGGTAAACAGGCTACCTTTGCTTATCACTTTAAACGTTTAATGCCAGACAGGTTTTTTAACCTAATAGAAAGCAAGTTTGCTTTTATCAAAAATTAAAAATTCGTTATTGCGCCAATATTTTTAGGAACTAAAAATGAAAACAGTAAAAATTGTATTAATAAGCGTGTTTGTATTAGCCATTGCTGTGTTTTTTAATCGTGAAATCATTACCCTAAAAATAATGGAACGCACCATTGAAAAAAACCTCACTAGTAACCTAATGACAAATCTGCCTGACGGGTTACATGTGTATTTATGTGGTGCGGGCTCGCCTATGTTTGATGTAAAGCGCTCTGGGCCTTGCACCGCAATTATTGCTGGGAATAAGGTTTATGTGGTTGATGTAGGTAGTTCTGCCGCAAAAATTTTACAACAAGGCCGTGTTCCTTTAAGCAATGTTGAGGCTATATTTTTAACACATTTTCACTCTGATCATATTGATGGTTTAGGTGAATTAATTATGCAGCTATGGGCTAACGGCACTCGTAATACTGCTGTGCCGGTTATTGCCCCTCGTGGGGTAGAGCAAGTTGTGGCTGGTTTTAATCTAGCCTACCAACAAGACGATCAATATCGTACCGCCCATCATGGTGAAGCAACAATGCCACCAAGTGGCAGTGATGCTTTAGCTGTGCCTTTCAATTTGACTAAGGGGGCTGATGGTCTTGTGGTCTATGAACAAGATGGATTAAAAGTGACTGCATTTAAAGCCGATCATAAACCTGTAGATCCCGCCGTAGGTTATCGCTTCGATTATAAAGGACGTTCAGTGGTGATAAGTGGTGACACCGTTAAATCTGATGCAGTTGCAAAATTTGCTTCTGGTGCCGACCTACTTTTGCATGAAGCGTTATCCCAAGAGTTAGTCATGTTCATAAATAAACGTGCCAAGGAAATTGGCCGTGACAATGTAGTGAAAATCACCCTGGATATTTTGGATTATCATACAACACCCGTTGAAGCGGCTGAAACAGCACAACAAGCAAAGGTTGGGCATTTAGTGTTTAACCATATTATTCCACCATTACCTGTTTCAACTTTGGAGTCACTGTTTGTTGCAGGGGTTGACGAGGTTTATTCGGGCGATTTCACCCTTGGAAAAGACGGTACCTTTATTTCACTACCTGTACAAAGCAAAGATATTAATATTGAAGAGTTAATTTGGTAAATCCTATACCAATACAAGGGTATAGGATTGTTAGTCAGTTGCTTTTTAGCCCTGGGGCTTAAGATTTTCTCTAATTGCTTGTTCAACAAATAGTAGCTTGTCTTGTCCAAAAACAGCGGTATTTCCATATTTAAAGCTCGGCACACCCCATAAGCCTAAGCTATATATTTTTTTTAAGTTGTTATCTGCCCATATTCTCCAACTGTTATCTTCAAGCTGTATTTTGGCTTGTTGCCAATCTAAACCCGATTGCTCAACAATGTTCTTAAGGCCTTGATCGGTTTCAGAGCGAATTCGTTCTGCCCATACGCTACGCGTAAAATTAAGCATAAATTCAGTACCTTTACCTTGGGAAACAGCAAAGTCAAAAAGCGAATAACAACGCTCAACACCTTTACCTAATGGATCCGCTATTTTTCCAAAGGGAATGCCATAACACTGGGCTTCTCGTTTTACATCTAAAACAATATATATACTTTTTTTCGATGGTACCGGTAAGCCACGCATTAACATAGGTAACACGGGTTTCAGTACGAGAGGGATCTGATAATAATCTGCAAGTTTAACCGCGCGCACTAAGCCTAAGTAAGAGTAGGGGCTACGTACCGAAAAATAGATGACCAGTGGTGTTTTTAGCTGCTCGGCCTTTGGTTGCCAATTGTTCGTAAGGGGCTGATATAACTCATGCAGCTTGTGGTACTTTAGCTGCGGCTCGTCTAAGCTTAGTAACTTATTTAGGCGCTGTTCTAAATAGTGTAATCTTTCTAACCCCCAATACCATTCGCCAGCGTATAAAATGCTCGCAGCTAAGTAATGGCCTTTTTTCAGTAGATAGGCATCATTAGCGTCAAGCATTGCTTGATAAGTTGTTAAATTATTGGCTATATCGGTGTTAGCTTCTTTGTGAATTAAGCACTCTAAGTCTGCTGTGTTTTCATTCCAATAAGCTGCAAATATCGGTAAGGCTTGATCTATGAAGTTATTTTGTGTCTCTAATGACACTAACCAACAACTTGCCAGCAAGGTTACTTGTTCATCATGGCAACTTTGCATTGGTGCGTTTAACTGATAGAGCTTTGCAAGCTTTTTAGCATCACTTAAAGCATTAACATTCCAGAGTTGAGATTCAGGAAACATGTCTGACTGTTTTTTCAATACGGTTTTAATTTTGAGGGTTAGCTTATAACGCTGTTGGATTTCTGGTAATACCTGCAATAACAAATAACTTAAAGGATCATCAATAGCTAAGAATACTTCTAAGGTATGCGGCAGCCCCAGCTTTAGCCGTTTTTGTTCTGCTTTTGAAGCTTGTTTATTTTTTCGGTTTTCACTGAGAATAATGTCTGTGATATAAGATTTTATTAGATTTTTCATCTTTCATTTGTTCCCTTTATCTTTATGTCACAAGTTATGACTATAGCATTGTTGTTTTTATTTATATGTCATAATATGTGTCACAATATGAGTTAATGTACCCTTTGAAGAGATAAATTTGAAGTCACAATATAAGTTTTATGGCTGGCACTTGTCCTATTTTGCCGGGAAGTTACGTGGTTATATGAATTACAAGCAGCTCAACTTTGTTGAAAAGGCATGCGGGTATTACGATTTAACGCATAAATTTCCTAAAAAAGTGGGATCTTCTTCCATGCCGGTTGTTGAAACATGTGATGGTGAGTGGTTGTCGGATACTACAGAAATTATTGCCGAGTTAGAAAAGCGTCACCCTGAGCGTTCGATTGTTATCACAACACCCAAGCAAAAGATTGTTGCCATGTTACTTGAAGCCTGGTTTGACGATATGTGGGTAACTCCAGCAATGTATACTAGGTGGATGTACCCTGAATCTTATAATCTTTTCAAACAAGAGGGGGGCCAAGCATTATTGCCATTTCTACCGAGTTTTGTTCGCAATATAGTGGTAGAAAAAACCGCCATGGCGAAATTACGTGCTTATTTGCCTAGTATGGGTATTAACCCAAAACAAAATGAATTGATTGATGCTTGGACAAGAGAGCAACTTGCACTGCTTGATAAACATTTTTCACAATATGATTATTTGTTGGGCGGCAAGCCAAGCATTGCTGATTATGGTTTATTAGGCCCAATGTACGGCCATCTTAATCGTGATCCTTGGCCAAAACGAGAAATGATAGATAAATTGCCTAATTTGCAAAGATGGACAGAACGCACCCATAAAGGCACCGCTGCTTCAGGCCCCTTATTATCTGGCGACAATATTCCAGAGACATTAATGCCAATTTTAAAGGCAATTGTCGGAGAGTTTTTACCTATGGTGAATAAAATTGTTGCCGAAACTGAAAAAACAGTTAAAAGCAGAGCTAATAAAAGTGGCGATAATTTACCTCGTATATTTAAAGGGGTTTCATTTCCAATGGGCACAGCTGAGTTTAGTAGAAATGTATTTAGCTATACTTTGTGGATGATGCAACGCATTCAAAATGTATACATAAAATTGAATGATACAGAGCAAAAAAGTGTTGATGAATTATTCACCGAACTAGGGGCTGATGGTTTTATGCAATGTTCGTTAGGCCCTAAGTTGAAAAGGCATGGTTTAGGTGTAAAGCTTGCCTAACATTAATCAGTATAAAGAATTGTCTCTTTAAAAAGCCCGACCGAGCTTTTGAATTCCCATCCAGCGGATCGCTTAAACCTTTTTAGGGAAAATATTCAGATTTTCTGCTTTACGTACGCTATCAACCCTGTTTTTTGCTCCCAGAATGCGGAATATAGTTTGTAGATGTGATTTAACCGTGAATTCACTGATATAAAGTACTGAAGCTATTCCATTGTTACTTAATCCTGCTTGTACCATTTTTAATATTTCGAGTTGTCTTTTGCTTAATATTGATTGGGTGTTTTCTTCAGCAAATTTAGACATATTAGACAAGCCTGTTGCTATGTGACTCGGGATGACTGTTTCCCCTTGTATAATCTTTTCAATGCTGTCGATTAACTGTTGAACTGGCCAGAGTTTAGATAAAATTCCAACCGCACCTAATTCTAGTGCTTGTTGTAAAACTAAAAGATCCTCGCTTGCCGACATAATGACCACGGGTAGATAAATATCTCTTGATATAAGAGCTCTCATAAAAGAAATCCCACCCATTTGTGGCATCGAGAGATCTAAAATTAAGATATCTAAATCGCTATGTGTTTTAGCGTAAATTAATGCGTCCTGAGGATCTTGAATACTCACTACTTCAAAGTTGGGTTGGGTTGCTGTTAGTAACTCTTTTAAGCCGTGGCCAAAAAGTGGGTGGTCATCCACACTTAATATTTTCATTTGGTAATTATCTTAAATTTGCACTAGCTAAACTGTACTCAGTTCTATTATTAATTCATACCTGAAAGTAATTGTTCCGGTAAATTTACTACTAAAGTAGTAAATAACTCATGTTTACTATGAAGTTTTCATAGAATCCTCTCGACACTTGTTTGTCACTTATGAATTTCGATCTGTGACCATTCTTTAACGTATATCCTGTATTGATATGAAGGATCATTAACTGGTTGATTTGGACTTATATTTGAAGTGAGGTAAAAATGAATAAAGTAATAATTAAACAGATCATTGCTGGGGCGGCGATATTGACTATGGCAGCCAGTGTAAACGCAGGTATTTTTGATAAGTTAAAAGACAAGTCAAAAGAAATGGCTGAGAAACTTGCCAATGAAAAGCAAGTAGAGGCAAAAGACAGTGCAGGAAGTGCAGCCACTAGTACTTCCACTATTAGCCTTGGAGACGGGCCTGATGACAGCTTAATATCTTTCACTAAGTGTTCAGATCTGAAAGTGAGTAATATTATTATTGGCAATGTAGGAAACTACACCTTTCAACAAGGCTTTAGTAAAGAAAAACGCACGGGCTTAATCAATCGTGAAAAAGGTCAGGTGACTAAAGGTTGTATTCTGCCTTCTTTGCAACCTATGCAAAATATCTATATGGAAGTTGATACTAAAAAATTAAAAGCTAAGGGCAGTTCTAATGATTGGCAAATGCAATGTGTTCAGTCTGCCGATCCGGGCGCTGGCGTGGTAACTGGCGCAACAGAATTTCCATATAAAACCAGCTTTTTAAGCGGTAAAGATATGATGTTACATTGTGGCCACTCTGAGAAAAATGTCGAAGCATGTGCCGAAGGTAGTAACAGTAGCAGAAGCTCAGCTTGGAGCAAAAAGTTGAAAGCTAACGGCAAAACTATGCTGAGTGTTATGGCGGTGAAGAGTACTTTGGCTCCTGCCCAAGGAGAAAAGTTATATTGTCAGTATTACAACTCTAAAACATCAGAAAGTCTGTTTGCTTTTGAATACTTAAGGGTTCGCTGATAGTCATTAGGTTAATGATTATATTGTTAGCTAATGAAAAGGCCTTGATTTATACCAAGGCCTTTTTTTATGCTTAAAACTTTAAAAGCGAGAAGGGCAATAACGGAGTCACCCTAGCGGGCTCGGTCAAGCTGATTTTGTTCTCTTACAATGGATGTCCATGTAATTATCTACATTTGCCCCAGTGACACAGCGAACAACTTAAGTCATTTTTGGAGCTTTGTGTCGTACTTGCATCCATTGATGCTAATACGTAGTGTTTAACATGTTCATCTGAGAGCATGCTTGTGCTCATTGGCCTTTTATTTGTTTTTTAAGCTTTGAACATGAGCTGTATGTTTTAAGATGGCTGTCTACGTAACTCCACCTCTACAATTATCGATCTCTAAAATTAAGTATCCAATAAAAAGGACTGATTATTCTGCGTTTTTAACGAATTGGAATACTTGCTTAATTACCCTCTAACTTTTGTAACTTCTATTAAAAAACTAGTGCTTACCCGTACTCACAATTTATCGGTGTCGACTTTACCGGCGCCAGCATCTCTCGCCGAGTATGCCGCGTATTGAATCATTCTCATTAGTTTTTTTAGTTCAGCACTAACGCCTACACTGCCCGTCAATGTTTTATATTATTTATCGAATGACCAGTATCTTGTAAATAAAATGTATCTAATATCGATACGACAAAAGAAAAATTATGAATCTCTACGCCGATAAAGGCTGTTAAGTACGGGTCGTGTTAATTTGTTGTGAATAGTATGTTGCTAGTCGTGTCTATAAAAGATACGATTGGTAATCCACACTAAATAATTCAGATGTCAATAACTTAACAATGTCTGAAGTACACCTTTTAATAAGCAGTATTAATTTAAGCAAGATCATAGGGGAGAGTTAAAATGAGTTATTGGACAAAGTTTGTCGTCGTCCTAGTTGTTATTTCTGTTAGTTACTTTAGTTCAAGCAATATCGCAAAGGCTGGTCTGTTATATCAAAATGTTGAATTAGGCGGCGAAACAGTCGGATTGATTGAGTATGATGAGTTAGCAATTGATCGTACTTTAGGTTTGACCAGTTTATACGAAGACCCGCTCGCCGATATTACATTTACTATTGATGGTGTTTTTCAAACCTCTTTAGATGATTTGTTTTTCACCTTTTTCTTCGATGTCACCGATATAGCCAAGGGCGTTACAGGCATACTGTTTTGGAGTAGTGAATTCAATATTAACGCGACCACTATCCATAACAGTTCGTTTGATCACTTAGGCACTTTGTCTTTCAGTCCACCAAGACTTGAGCAATCAATACAAGTTCCAGAAGCCACATCATTGGCCACCTTTATAGTGGGTTTATTTGCGATATTTGGAATGTTTCAACGCAATATGGTTTGTGGCGTTAATCGTTCAAAATTAAATGGCTTTGAAGCTAACTAATCTCGCACCTGTTGTTCCAATTTCACCCATAAAATTCAACGGAGAATTTTTAATGAAACGACTATCAAATAAAATGTTGGTGGGCCTATTATCAACTTATCTTTTTAGTTATCAGGCAATGTCTGATGTTGTAGTCTCTATTACTTCGATGACCCCCGAAGTTTGTGAGAATGTGGCAACGAAAAATGCCGAATGTACAGGCAGACCCTATGGTATTTTTAGTCTATCGAGAAGTGGTAGTCTGGCCCAAGCATTAACCGTTAACTTAGTGAATCAAAGTGCAGCTAAAATAGGTACTTACATTAATCCCATACCAACTTCCATCACTTTTGCGGCTAATCAAAATAACTATTATCTGCGGGTAACGCCAATTGATGATGAAGTGGGGAGAGGAACGAAGTCTATCCAACTTAGCGTTGCTGATTCTGAAGATTATACAGTAAGTGCTAATCGAACTGCATTCATGCAGTTAAATGATGATGATCCGTTTGTTAGTCAATTTCAAGGTTATGTTATCGATAATGAAAATGCCGAGCTTGTCGGTGGCTGGGCGTTTTCATCTTGGGAAAGTAACTATTACAAAGATAATTACGCCTATGTGCAAGGCAATGGTGGTGAATCGTCTATTAAATGGAATTTGAATGTGCCCCATTCAGGAGATTATCGACTTTATACTCTGTTGCCGGATAGTGGCACGCAGCGCGTGACTGATGCCAAATACGTGATTCAACATTCTCAGGGAACGGATGAGTATTATGTTGATCAAACCATAGAGGAGGGAGGTAAATGGCATTACATTGGCACCCATCATTTTGATCAATATTTAGGAGGAGCTGTCACCTTAAGTAATGCAAGTACAACTTCGAGCTCAAACTCTTTTTTTATTGCTGACGCGATTCGCATCGCGCCGGTACAAAATATTGTCGATAATACGCAGAGCATAAAGTCGGGCAATTGGCATTCTTCTACCGCTAAAAATAATTATTACGGTGAAGACTATGAATATATTTCCGCCGAGTTGGGGGGAACGGCAAGTAGCGTATGGCAGCCTAATATGCCTGCTAGCGGTGATTACCAAGTGCTATATTGGCTGCCTGATGGTGACAGCACTAGACTGTCTGATGCGAAAGTTACCGTTAAACATGCCGCTGGCGAAACGCAGTATAACATCGACCAAACGCAAA
>TARA_R110002153_G_scaffold57754_2_pt1 | contig 20236 bp, 14 predicted proteins | sample TARA_R110002153 | Tara Oceans TARA_R110002153 (sample SAMEA4398193) | marine metagenome | biome: Polar Biome; feature: [SRF] surface water layer (ENVO:00010504); material: water (ENVO:00002006), including particulate matter (ENVO:01000060) such as... | depth 5 m
CGTAGCAGAAGAAATTGCAAAAACTGTTGAGAAAAAACCAAAACAAATAGAAGAGGAAAATGGAAAGAGCATTTAAGTCTGTAAGGGTTATAGATATTATATTAGATTCTTCACATGAATTATTTTCTAATAATGATGATATTGGTAAGATTTATTATAAACAAATAGAAGAAACACTTACTAATCTACCTGTATTAAAAGTAATGGGGTTAAATAAAGCTAAACCTTTATTTTCTTTTATAAAAAATTATCCTTTAAAAAATGAAATAGTATTAATAATTGAATCACAAGGAAATAATTCTGCTATAGATACCTTACATTATTATTTACCTACTTTAAATATTTGGAATCACCCCCACCATGGAGCTTTTCCCTTTAATATATCACAGAATAAGGGCTCAATAAGTATAGAACAATTTAAAAATACGGAAAATGGATTAATAAAAAACCCAAAATATAGTGGGGATCCAGAATTAAGATTAGGAAAATATTTTCAAGAATCTGAAAATATAAGGCCTTTATTACCCTATGAAGGAGATATAATATTAGAAGGTAGATTTGGAAATTCTATTAGATTTGGTTCTACAACTAATAATCAAGTTAATCCTAATAGATGGAGTGTAGAAGGAGAAATAGGTAGTCCTATTACTATTATCAGGAATGGACAAATAGGGGATGAACAAAACCCTTCTATAGAACCTATAATTGAAGATATAGATGGTGATGATTCAAGCATTTATTTAACTTCAGACCAACAATTAACAAATTTTACACCTGCATCATTAAATTTTAAATCTTGGGGGGCCAATTTAGAAAAAATAAAAAAATCAAAACCAACAATAATAACTCCTGTTTTAGATAATCAAATTGAACCTGAAGTAGAAGAACAACCACTACCTGAAGAAGAAGAACCAGTAACAACAGAACCAACCCCTATAACTGAAGAAACAATACAAGAAGAAGAAGAAATAAATGAAAAAACCTTTGAAGACTCTTCAAATATAACAGAATTTAATACAGATACAAATAAAATAACACCTAGTTCTACAATTATATTAAATAAAGGTACTCTTAATTTTAAAATAATTAATGAGGATAAAGATCCGGAGTTTAAAGATTTTCAAGAGGTTGATTTAAATCAACCTATAGGAGCTAATTTTACATTAAAACACTTAATATCATCTAAACATGCAAGTTCCCCTGAATTTGGTGTTCATGAAGAAGCAGAATTAGAAAGAGTAGGAATATTTTTCCATTCAACAGGAGAAAGCCCAACAGGAGTAGTACAAGGATATTATATAAAAGACATTTTAGGTTTTTATCTTAAAACAGCAGGCCCAACAAAAAGAATTATAATTAAAGATTCAGATATGGGTATAATATATGAGGGTGAAACATCATTTTCAACCCCCTTGCAAGATTTATTAGAACAAGCAGAATCAGCAATATTTTCTGCAGGATCTATGTATTATGATTATAATATGCCTAATCCTGGAATAAATAATTATCCAGGTATAGATTCTGATTTAATACCAGGAGGGGAAATAGTTAGTAACCTTAAAAAGGTAATGGAAAACTGTATAGATAAAATATTTTCTCAATTTTCTTCATTAGAAATACTATCAGCTTATAGGGGGGCTGAAGTAGATAACTGTGTTGATGCATCCGCGGGTTTAGACCATATAAAAGGGTATGCTATAGATTTTAAAGTACCAGGAACAAATACATCAGAAATATTTAATTGGTGTTTTGAAAATTTAGAAGAATGGAAAGACTTAATGTGGGCTTATCCTGAAAGAGAATCAGAATCCTGGATTCATATATCTTATGTAGAAGGAGAAAACGAAAAACACACAACACTAGCTTCAGAAATAGATTCTATCCATGAATATTATGAAAGTAATAGAAGGGGAAGCTCAGAACAATATCAAGATGGAATATTAGAAGCAAATCAAGAATTAATATAATATGGCTTACAAACCGGATAATCCTAACATATACCAAGGAAAACAAGTAATAATAAACTCAGACAGATTATTATTTAATGCAAAAACAGATAGTATTTTATTGTTTTCAGATAAAGCTATAGGTTTTAGCACAAATGGTAGTATTCATTTTGATACTAGTAATGGAGATGATAATAATTTTATAGTAAATGCACCTAATATTTATTTAGGATTAGAATATGATGATACTTTACCTAAAGAACCAGCAGTAAAAGGGGATGCATTAGAAGAACTATTAAATGAAATATTAGATGTAATACAAAATTTATGGGATGCTACCTTATATGAAGTTTCTTACACAGAAAGTGGTACATTTACAGGGCCTAATCCCCTAAATGGTGGAGTAGAAAAAAGAATAGAAAGACAAATAAATGAATTAAGAAAACAAATAGAGTTTATAAAAAGTAACACTGTAAAATTATCATAATGGCAATACAACAAATTCGAAACCTAATAAATAATCAAATTGAGACTCAAATATTAAAAGCTAAAGCACAAGTAAAAACTGAAGCTAAAAAAGAAATTTTAAAACTTAAAGAAAAATTACCTACTATTGAAGATTTAAAGGCTATGTTCTTATCAAAGGCATGTAGTGAAGCTGCTATGAAAAAAATAGAATTTCTATATAATAAATTAGATGGGATTTTAGAAAAATTACAAAATATATCAGATAAAATTAGAAATAAAATTGAGGATATAAAAAATAAACTTAAAAAAATACTAGAAGACATACTACCTAAAATAGAAAAAATATTAGGAATATTAGCATTAGCGGTAATAGCAGCTAAAGTAATAGTAAGAGTAACACCAGCTGCACAAGCAGCAAATGCGGGACCTACAACTAGTGGTCTTTTAGCAACAAAATTACAATCACTTGTAGATAAGGCTAAGAAAAAAATTAAAGCTTTTGGAGATGCAATTAAAGCTTTTACTAAAAAAATAGGAAAAATAACAAAAGTAGTAACAACTATAATAAAAACAATAATAACAGTTTTAGCAGTTATAACGGCATTAGGAGATGAAATAGCAAAAGCAAGAGATTTTCTTTTATTCTTATATTTAATGTATAAAAGTCAATGTGAAGTAAATTTACCTGGAGGAGGATTAACTTCAGGAACTTGTACTATCCCTGAACATACAACTCAAGAATCATGTGAAGCAGCAGGGGGGATATTTAATAACCCTAACCAAACAGTATTAGATGGAAACACAAATTTACTTGCTATTCAAACACAAATAACTTTATTATATGAAGATTTAATAGAAGAATTACAATTAGAAGGAAAACAAGAAGTAATAGAAACTATAACCAATGTAATGAATCAATATAACTGGAGAATAGAAAGAAAAATTATACCAATAACTTAAAAATAATTTATATTTATAACAAACAACAATTAACATGAAAGCAAAAACATTCGAAAACTTAATTAGAAAAGTAGTTAGAGAAGAAATCGATTATGCATTAAGTAGAGAAATTAAATCACTTAAAGAATCTTTACGCGACGAACTTAAACCAATAATAGTAGAACACACTGAAGAATTAGTTGAAGTCCCTGAAATTAAAAAGGCATCTTTAAGAGAAAAAATTATGGGAACACAACCTATAAGAAAACGCGCACCTCAACATTATACTCAAAATTCATCTTTAAATACTTTATTAAATGAAACTGCTATGGGGAATACAAATACAGAATCAGGAAATGCTCCTGCAAACATAAATAAACCCTTTGCATCATCAGCACCTTTATCTGAAGATGTAACAGGATTACCTCCTGAAGTAGCAAGTGCTGTTACAAGAGATTATAGTGGTTTAATGGGGGCAATATTAAAGAAAAAAGGAAACTAATAGATGGCAATAGCTAGATCAGTAAGAAGAATAAATCCATTAGATGCTAATAAAAATATAGCAACTATAGGGGTAGCTTTACCCTTAGATTCTACTAATCTATTCCAAGGAACACCAACAACTAGAGAACAAGTAAAAACAAATTTACTTAATTTAATTCTTACTGAAAAAGGAGAAAGACTAATGCACCCTAATTATGGTTTAGGAGTAAAAAACTTATTATTTGAACAAGGAATAGATACGTTGCAATTAGAAGAAAATATACATTCTCAAATAAATATTTATATCCCACAAATAGAACTATTAGATACAGATATAGCTACATCAAAAGATGGACATACTATTCAAATAAAAATAAAATATAATATAATAGATAGTGCAAACCTACCAGATGCTATTCAAATTAATATAAATGATCCTTTCTCAGCTTATCGTGAAAATATATCTTATTCTTCAGAAGGAAATACTACGTTAGAGGGACATACAACACCTATAGAATATGGGGGAGATTTAGCAGGAGACAACCCCTCAGTTATCTATAATAATTCAACAGCAATTAATAATCCTTATGAGGTTGGATTTTAAATAAAATAACTAATGGCTTATACAAAAGTATCAAATAAAGAAGAAACTAGAAGTATTAAATATTTAAATAAAGACTTTACTTCTTTTAAAAACCAATTAATAGAATATGCAGAAGTATATTTTCCTAATCATTTTAATGACTTTAGTGAGGGTAACCCAGGAATGATGTTTATGGAAATGGCATCCTATGTAGGTGATGTTTTATCCTTTTACACAGATACACAACTAAGAGAATCATTTATTTCAACAGCACAAGAAAGAGAAAATATTTATAATTTATCTTATACTATGGGGTATAAACCTAAGGTAACATCTACATCAGTTGTTAATTTAGATTTATTTCAATTAATTCCTTCAAAAGATAATGGTTCAGGTATATACATTCCTGATTATAATTATGCTTTAGATATATTAGAAAATTCAACTTTTTCATCAACTGAAGGAGTAACATTTTATACTGATGAAATAACTCGTTTTGGTGTTTCATCATCAATGGATCCTACAGAAATAAACATATATCAATATGATAATGCAAATAACCCACAATATTATTTATTAAAGAAAAAAACAAAAGCAATATCAGCTGAAGTTTTAACAAAAACTTTTAATATAGGAGATGTTGAACAATTTAAAACATTAACTTTATTTAATAATAATATAGTTTCAATAGAATCAATAAAAGATTCTGAAGGAAATGATTGGACAGAAGTCCCTTATTTAGCTCAAGATACAGTTTTTGATTCAATGAATAATACAGCCGCTAATGATCCTGAATTATACCAATATAATAATCAAACTCCTTTTTTATTAAAAATGAAAAAAGTACCAAAGAGATTTGTAACTCGTTTTAAATCAAATAGAGAATTAGAAATTCAATTTGGATCAGGAGCAGCTATTGAAGGAGATACTATCATAACTCCTGATCCTAATAATATAGGTTTAGGAATAAAAGATGGAAGAAGTAAATTAGATGTAGCTTATGATCCCTCTAACTTCTTATACACAAAATCTTATGGAGAAGCCCCTTCAAATACAACATTAACTGTAAAATATTTAGTAGGTGGAGGTTTTAGATCTAATGTAAGTTCAAATACAATAACAACAACAGGAAAGTTACTTATAAACCCAAAAGCAAATATAGATGCCTCTTTATTTAATTTTGCAAAAGGATCAGTAGCTGTTAATAATTCAGAACCTGCTAGAGGAGGAGGATCAGGAGACACAATAGATGAAATAAGAATGAACACAATGGCTTCTTTTTCAGCTCAAAGTAGAACAGTAACTAAAAATGACTATATAGTTAGAAGTTTATCTATGCCTTCTAGATTTGGTAGAATAGCTAAAGCATATATAACACAAGATAATCAAATAACTCCTTACACAGGTGATCCTACTCGTATTCCCAATCCCTTAGCTTTAAATTTATATACTTTAGGGTATAATGAAAATAAACAATTATCTAACTTAAACAGTGCTACTAAAACTAATTTATCTACTTATTTAGAACAATTTAGAATGTTAACCGATGCTATTAACATTAAAAATGCATATATAATTAATTTTGGTATTGATTTTGAAATAACAACATTTAAAAATTATAATAATCAAGAAGTACTATTAAATTGTATAACAGAGTTACAAAATTATTTTAATATAGATAAATGGCAAGTAAACCAACCCATAATAATTTCAGAAATTGAAAACTTAATAGGGGGAGTATTAGGAGTACAAACAGTAGATAAAGTAGATATTAAAAACTTAAATTCAGATGCTTTAGGATATTCTATCTATAGATATGATTTTAAGGGAGCAACTAAAAAAGGAGTAATTTATCCTTCAATGGACCCAAGTATTTTTGAATTAAAATACCCTAATGAAGATATTAACGGACGTGTAATAACATATTAAAATGGCAAATTATTTTATCTTTCCTGAAAAAGACAACACTTTATATAGTCACCCAGACAGAAAAAGCTTAAATGCAGGTCGTGATGAAATTCTTGAATTAGTAAAAGAAAAAGGAAGCTCAAACTTTTACCATTACCCCTCAAGAATACTTATTAAATTTAATGATGCAGATATAAAAACGGCAATAGAAAAAATAGGATCATCTACGTTTAATAATGGTACTACAAAAGTATCACTACAGCTAACAGCTATGCAGGCTAAAAATTTAGTAACTAGTTTTAATATTCAATCCTTCCCCGTTTCACATTCATGGGATGAGGGAACAGGAAAATATTTAAATATACCTTCAGGTTCTAATGGAAGTTCTTGGCTTTATAGGGATAATAGTATTAATAAAACAGAATGGACAACAGCCAGTTTTGGAGTAGGATCAACAGGATCAATAAGCTCTTCTTTACTAACGGAGGGGGGAGGAAATTGGTATACAGGAAGTAATTTTGAATCAACTCAACAGTTTTTAATTGGGGCTGATTTAAATACAAATTTAGACGTAACACATGTAATTCAGAAATGGAGTTCAAGTATTTATGCTAATCAAACATACCCTGATGGTATTAGTAATAATGGTTTTATAATAATGGAACCAAAATCTGTAGAAGCAAACGTATCGGGTAGTTCTGGTGAACTACAATACTTTTCAACAGATACCCATACAATATACCCACCAAAATTAAACTTTAAATGGGATGATTCCTCATATAGTGCTCCTAGTAATAAATCAAGTGGAGATTTAAATGTTGTTTTATATAACCTAAAAAAAGAATATAACCAAAATGAAGAGGCAAAATTAAATATTCATGTAAGAGACAGATATCCTACAAGAACTTTTGTAACATCTTCTAATTTTTTAGATGTAGGATATTTTAAACAAACATCATATTATAGTATAAGAGATGGACATACAGAAGAAGAAGTAATTCCTTTTGATGATAATTTTACTAAATTAAGTGCTAATAATAATGGCATGTATTTTAATTTAAGTATGAAAGGATTACAACCAGAAAGATATTATCGTATTTTAATAAAACATATTAATAATGATGGAACAACAATTTACGATAATAAATATATTTTTAAAGTTATAAGATAATGGCTGTAAAAATATCTTTAGTAAAAAAAATATATAATAATAAAGAAGCAACAGATTCTTTAAAAGGTGACTTTTCTGATATAATTAAATCTAAACCCAAAATAAATACAAAAAAATTTTTTGATGGGTATGAAAAACATTTTTATAAAATACCAAAAGAGGGACAATTATCACATACTACTTTAATAAACCAAAGTAAAGAATATCTAGATGATTATAAAGACCCATATGCAAATGTAATATTAAGATTAAATGATGAAATTGAAAGACTAAATGAGGTTTTAAATACAAAAGAAGATAAATTTCAAGAAGAACATCCTTTTTACCCTAATAATACTCTTTTAAAATTCGAAAATAACTCAAATCCTCTGCCTATTTGGATTATGCAAAACGGTGCTAAAAGAGAAATAACAAATGCTGATGTTTTATCTTCAATAAAAAAGGCCATAGGATACGACCACGATACCCCTACAAATGATATAGCCCAATTAGTAGATTTAGAAACATTAGAAGAAATAATAAATATTGAACCTAAAATAAGTACATATTCTAATTTAAATGATTTTAATTTTACCACAAGTACTTCCGATTTCGATTTAAGTGATTTTGTAAATTATACATCTTCAGAAGTTACTTGTATAGAAGGAAAACAAGACGACCTATATGATTGGTTTAAACCATTAAATACTGATGGATGGCAAATAAACGGACTATCTAATAACGAAGGCAGAAATAGACCAAGAAAAGACTATTTAGAACCATCTCCAAATAATGGAGGGTGTATAGTACGTTATTATGGTATTGGATTAAATGACGCAGGAAAAATAGAACAAAAAACAGCAAGAATATATCCAGGAGAATCTAAAAGACTTTACTACAGAAATAATCCCATAATAGATAATCAAGAAATAACTAATTATAGTTTATTACATGAAGTAAAAGGTTTTGTAAAAGAAGTTAGAAAAACACCAGGTAGAGGAATAACATTAGGAGAAGAAGAATATCGTAAAGATGATTTTAATCGTATATTTTCTAATCTTTCTCCTCACGAAGACCATCTTGATGATATTAATGGAAAAACAAGAGTTAGGTTTTATGATGTTCCAACACAAAACGATACATACTAATGGGAACTAATTGGAAAGAAACAAAAGAAATACCATTAAATAAAAAAATTTATGGTTTTAAAGATACTAAAAGAACATTAAATAGAGATTTTATAGAGTTTTTACCTAAAAATATATCTATTAATGAATTATTTGATATGTATAATTCTTTATTTTATGAAATAGAAATGTTAGGGAAAAAATCCCATAACCATATAATAAAGCAAAGTTCTAAATACGCAGGAATCCCTTTAAACACTCAAATATTAAATATAGAAGATTTAACAGAACAAATACAAATACTAAAGGAAGATATAGATTCAATAGAAGATGAACATCCTTTTATACCTAATAGATCCATTATACAAAATAAAACAAATAGTGAACTTAATTATTATATACAATCAGGTAGAAAAAGAAAAATACTTGATGATAGAGTATTTCAAGTAATAAAAAAACAATCGGGTATTAAAAAATCAGATCCAGATTTAGATTTTGTTATATTATTAGATTCACTAGCAATAGGGGGAATAGTTAGTGGTCCTCATATAAAAAACTTAAATGATCTACATATAAGTACTTTAGAAATTAATAGGTATGGGAGAAATCTAATAATTGAAGAAGAAAACATAGAAAGAGAATATTAATAATGAAAGAAATATCAAATATAAAATCTGAACCTGTATTAAATTTACCTAATGTGTCTTCTAAAGATATATCAAAAAGTTTTAACCCAGAAGATAACATAGAACTACATATTTTTGATTTACAAGGTAAAAATTTAGAATCAGTATCAAAATTTAAAAGCTATATTCTTACAACTAGTTCTATTAGAATAGAACCTAGAGAAGTATTAAGGGCAAGGGGATATGCTTATGGACAGTATAAATTACATTTTTTTCTACAAAGGATAAAAATATTTCAAACAAAAAATGAAGAAAATCCTTTTACTGTATTAGAAATATCCCCCTCACGTACAGAAATTAGATTAATAAGTCCTAAAATAAAAAACGGTTTATTTAGAACTTCTATAAAAACTTTTATCTCAGAGATAGAAAATTCTGCTTATTTTAAAGATTTTGTTTTAAATTTTGGTGAGGGAATAAACATAACAGGAATTAATGCTTTATTAAATACTAATACTAATAAGTATGAACTTTTAATAAAAACATTAGATCCTTTACCTTCATCTATTAACAAAAATGATACTTGTAAAATAGCAGAATCTATAATAGATCCAGTTAGCTTTGAAGTAGATATGGGTAACCCAACACCTGTAGATGATACGGTTCCTTTAAGAGGTCCTAATTTTAACATACCTGTAAGAGAACAAAAATCTATACCTTCAAATTATAAAAACTATGATCAATTATTAAAATATAATGTAAGTTCTTCTTATAATAGTCTTGTAAATATATTAGAAAAACAAGAAATACCTAAAGTACAGTATGATTACATTAGACCTGTTTCTGAAAGTTTAGAAGAAACTCATACTCCCTACCATTTTGAAAATTTTGTCCACTTTAGTAATGCTACAGAACGTTTAAAAAACTTTAAACATAAATTAATATTAATTGAAGACAAAAATAAAAAAATAGGAAATATAGACAGTATAGGTACAACACTGTCTAATGCATCTTCTAATAATAGAATAAATTTAAATAAAGAAATAGATAAAATAACAAAAGGATTTGATGGGTATGAAAGATTTTTATACTATACAACAGGATCTAATTTATATACGTGGCCTAAACAAACGGAAATTATTTCCCCTGGTAAACCCCCCTATATACCTTATTCTATATCATCTTCAGAAGCTAAAATATGGTTAGGACATGAAGCAGACACAGCCCCACATTATGGGGGACAATTATTATCTTCTTCCTTATATGATAGACAAAATGTTTATAAATTAGTTGATACTTTACCTATCCATATAAAAGATGGTAATAGTAATAGCTTTTATGTTAATCTTATTAATATGATGGGTCAACACTTTGACCAAATATGGACTCATATTAAACACATAACAAAAATAAAAGATACACACCACAAAAGAGGTATTTCTAAAGATTTAGTTTATCTTACTTTACAAAATTTAGGAATTGATGTTTACGATCAGTTTGAAAATACAGACTTATCAGAATACCTTTTGGGGGAAGGAACAGGAAGTAATCAATATGATGTAAAACATTATTTAGCTAAATCGGGCTCATCAGTACCTACAGAAACTATGGTAACTGCTTCAAATGAGGGTTCAATACCTAAGGGAGATATAGCAAAAGAAGTGTGGAAACGTATTTACCATAATGTACCATACCTTTTAAAAACTAAAGGAACAGAAAGAGGATTAAGAGCTATAATGAATTGTTATGGTATTCCATCAACTACTTTAAATGTTAAAGAGTATGGAGGTTCTGTAAGAGACAAAACAGGATATAAAACTTTTAGTTATGAAAAAGCAGGATTAGCCCTAAAAGGAAGTTCAAAAACAACCACAGGTATTGGAGGAGGATCAACAGGACACTTTATAAAAACAGATTGGTCTGCTTCTATAAATTCAAATGGTTATAATGAAAAAACAGTAACTTTTAGAATAAAACCCACAAGAATAGATCAATCTACAAACTACCATTTATTTACCTTATCGGGTTCAACTAACGCTGCAGGGACTCATATAGGTGAAAGAGATAACCATTTAATATTAGAACCTTGGGGAAGCATAAATACAGATATATCTTCTTCAGGAGACCATAACCAATATGGTAGATTATCTTATTATCAAGGTAATACATTAAAAGAATCAACATCTTATTTTCCTATATTTAATGGAGATTTTTGGAATGTATTTGTAAAAGCAGAAAATATTGGGGGTAATCAAACAGAAGGATCAGCTAGTTTTGGGGCCTATCAAGCTAATTCATTAAAAAATGTAGCTTATTACACAGCAGAAACTACTAATATAAAACAAGCAAAAAACACTTGGGGGTGGAGTGGTAATGATAGAGGAGCAAGAGAAGCATTTTTTGGGGGAGTACCTACAAATGAAAGCTCAGATTATGATACCGTAGGGGGACTAATGTATTCAGGATCAATGCAAGAAATAAGATATTATTTTGGTGAAGCATTATCACATGATACTCTTAAAAAACAAGCCCTTGAACCTTACATGTATGCAGGAAATTCAATTTCTTCTTCTTATGATCATTTAATATTAAGATTACCTTTAGGAAGTAGTCTACATAAAAATACTTCAAGTTTTCATCCTAACATAGATGTAGATTATATTAATAGTGGTAGTATTTCAAGCAGTTTAGCAGATCCTGTGTGGGAAAATATATCAGAAATTCACCACTTACCCACACCAGATACTGTAGGAGCTTCAATGTCAAGTGAAAAAATAAGAATAGACACAGGTACTATTGATGATAACATTTTATCTCATAACACAAGTGCAGAAACTTCTACTTTAGATAGACAGCCACCTGACTATGAAGATTTAGGTATATTTTTATCCCCTACAAGTGAATTAAATGAAGATATAATTTATACTTTAGGAGCATTTAAATTGGATGATTATATAGGTTCACCCCTACCTTCATCCCAAACATCTTCCTACTATTCAGATTTAAAAGAATTAAGAGATTTATATTTTAAAAAGATAAAAAGAAGATATAATTATTGGGATTATTTAAAAACAATAGAATATATAGATCATACTTTATTTAAAGTAATAGAACAATTTGTACCTTTTAGAGCTAATACAAAAACAGGACTATTAATTGAACCACATTATTTAGAAAGAAATAAATTTCAAAGACAAATACCTGTCCAAACTTATGGCCAAACAGCTGTTTTAGGGTCTTACAATACCTTTCACATTGATTTAGCTACCTTCTCAGGTTCAGAAGACAAATATAAAGGAAGTTCAATAATATCTATAGACACATCAATAGGGGGAGGAAATACACCTACACACAATACATTTACTACCCACCATATAGGCACAGACAAAAACGGATATAGAACAGAATTTGGTACTAATGCTACAATTAATTTATACGATTGGGCTCCAAACATTCAAGAAGCAGCTCAAGCACCAATTAAACCTTTTGGGGGAATAGAATTTGATGGGGCAAGTAACTATAGACATGTAAAACCTAAAGATTATAAAAAATATAATTCAAATGTTTTAATGGGGAATGTACAAAAAGGAAGAACTTCTACTAAGTATTATAGAAGCTTGGCTATCGGAAATCAAAATGATATATTAAATAATAATAACTAGTTATGCCTTTACCAATAATAAGAAAAATAGCGGATTTACACAGAAGGATAGTTCCTAATGCATACCCATCAACTCCTTCGAGAGATTGGAGTAATCGTGTAATTAGTGGAGATATAAAGAATCTATTTGATGGTAATATAGATACTCTTGTAGAAATAGATAATGACTTTAATGGATCAACCAATGGAAATGGATATAACTATGTAACATTCGATTTTGGTAAACCAAGAAAACTAGACAGAATAGTATTTACCCAACCAACTGGAAATAATTCTTTTCTTTTTGATTTAAAATTTGATTTTTGGATTCCAGGAGCAGATATTTATTCACCACTGACCTTCAGTGATCTTCATGCGAATTTTAACCATGCAACTGTAGGAGAAAATACAATTGACTTAACTACTAATTCAATAAACACAGGAACAGGATACACAGGAACACCAGTTTCAAACCATGAAGTTAGATATTTAAAAATAGGAATCCAAGATGATGGAAACGGAGGAGGTTATTTTAACACTTACACCCAAAACTTTAAATTTGCAGGCTTAGACATTTATGAACAATTTGACGCTAGAGATTTTAGTGTTGAATTTAATGATTCTGTTTTAGATTTACAAGGATGGACAGGACCAAGATATAGTGGGTGTAAAACAACAGGTAAAAAGATCAATACATACACAACGGGGGACACTACTTATGGATCAAATCCAAATTTAGAAAATAAAACGACAGCCATTTACATTTCAAACACATTAGTAGGAGGTAGATCAAACCCAACATATGCTAATATAGCTCATCATTCTTACATTAATATAGAAAAAATACTAATTGTTGATTTAACTGATGATTCAGTAAGAGTATTAGATAGAGGAACAGAACCATTTGATTCTTTTCATAGATTTGTAACTACAGACTTTCCAACAGGAGGTTCATTTTCTATGAAATTAATAGATGAAAGTACTCAAGCTAATTTAAAAGATTCTTATAAAATAAAAATGAATAAAGGGTGGTTATTAAGAAGTTTCTCTTATGACGCAGGTCATGGTCCTTTACCTGGAGTGGATGTAGACGGAACCTTCTTAAACACACAAAACCATAATGTTAATAATGAGTCTGTAAAAGATGCAATAGCAAATCCTATAGCCCTATTCGATGCTGTTTCTGGATCCATAGAAAGAGCAAAAACTCAAGTTTGGGGAGTTACAGATACATCAAATCCATCAGTTCTTTTTGACCCTGTTGCAGCTGGATATGCTGACGCAACTAGTTTAGGATGTGATGATGGACAAGGAGGAAGTGGAAATACATCAGGAAATTGTGATTGGAGTCCACTTACAGGTCTAAAGGGTGTATATGGGTTATTTGAAGCAGAAACAGTTGGTGAAGGTTATTTTAGTAACATTGAAGCCCAATCACTCAATACATCCTCTTTACAATCCCAATTTAATTTTTATAATTATGGAACTACAGTAGGTGCAACTATAACTCCAACTGATCCCCAACCTTATATATCAACATATAAACCTACAAGTGTAGGAGAATTAAGATTTAGGTATGGGGTAGTAAATAAAATAAATGATGAGGCAAATGGAACAGGTAATTTTACAAACTTTATATTTCAACCTTTATATATAGGAAATAACACAGAACTTGTAGATAATAAATTCACAAGAGAATTTGTAGATCCTTCAAATAATCAACAAACAAAAACAAGATCTTTTAAATTAAATACAATAGAAGAAATAGAGGATTTAAGATCAGATGCTTCTTTATTACCTGATTTTAAAATATGGTATAAACAAAAAGAATGGAATCCTTCAATGTCAGCAAGTGTATTTATTGGAAACTGTGTTCAACATTTAAACCAAAATTCAAACACCACAGAATTACATTTAACTTTATTTCAGGGAACTAAAGATTTTTCAGGAAAGAATGATGAATTAAGTATAAGTACTTTTGAAGTAGATAAAAATTTAAACCCTAATTATTTAAATTTTGAATCAAGTATAGGACCTATAACTAAAACAATAGGACCTAGATTAAGATATCTAAAATTAAAAAACCAACCCCAATTTAAACCAACAATCCCTACAGCAAACTACACTACTCAAGATTTTTCAGATCCTGGTAACCCAGTAACAACACTTCACGAAACAGGAAGAGATAGAGTTATTTTTGATACAATAGAAACAGATCAATTTAGAGCAGAAATATTAGAAAAACAAAATGCTTTCGTATTTGGACCCGGATCAACTAACCAATCCTTAGATTCAGATGCAGGTTTTGCACAAGGTGGTAATACTTATGGTGCTACTTATGATAATAGTCCTGCTAATTCATCTAATTTTTCAGGATCTTTTAGTTATGAACTTTCATTTTTAGATAAAGATCATACAATTATAGCTGATGTAGATATATTTACTGAATTAGAGGATGGAATAGGACATGGTGGAATTGCTCTTATACCAGAACATACACATGAAATGGTTAAATTAAATATAGAATATTATTTATTTAAAGCGGGAATGGGTGAAAATGAAGTTACAAAAAGATTTATTAATAACAACGATTAACTAAAAAATATATATTTTTGAAAACAATTTATATTTATAACAAAACACAACAATAATGGGATATTTAGACAATTCAAGCATCACAGTAGATGCAATTTTAACTAAAAAAGGAAGAGAATTACTCGCTCAGGGAGGTATCGGATCTTTTCAAATAACACAATTTGCACTAGCAGATGATGAAATAGATTATACTATGTTTAACGAAAACCATCCTAATGGAACTCAATATTCGGGTGAAGCAATAGAAAACATGGCAATTACAGAAGCTTTTCCAGATGAAAATAATATAATGCAGTATAAGTTACTTACTTTAAATGAGGGAACATCAGTAATTCCTTTTGTATCTGTAGGTGCTTCTAATATTTCAATGGCTATAGGAGAATCAAAAGGAATAAATCCAAATACACATAATTATAATGCAGTAGTATCAGGACAAGCAGAACCAAATGGATATAGATTTACAATAGCTGATAATAGGTTATTTGATTTAATTTTAGGGGGAGGAGGAGCAGCAACTTCAAACACAAACGCAACTACAACTTTACCCGCAAATACCACAGCTCAAAGTGCTGTAGTAGTAGGTAGTAATCTTCAACTACAAGCTAAAAGTGCATCATCATTATTTGGTACTTTTGATTCTTTAACGACAACACTTACTGTAGAGGGATTAAATACAGGAGCAAGAATAACAATCCCTATTACAGTAAATAAAACAGTAACAAACTTTACAACAACTTCAGGAGATAGTACAACAAATACTACTAATTCTTCTGCAGGAGTTTAATAAAAAAATAAAAAATGAGCTTAGTAAGATTTGATCCACAATCAGACATTCGTATCCAAACAGATAAATTAACAACATCTACTTGGTCGGGTAATACAAACAACTTAACAACACAATTTACTTCTTCCCAACAAGCGGGGGGAGTAGCTGGTCAATTATATCCCTCTTCTGTAACAAGTTCAGCTTGGTTTTATTTAGATGTTTATGATAAAAACCCACAATTAGATGGGCATAATAATTTTGATGCTACAGCAGAAGTACAATATGCCGCAGCTTATGGTCATAAAGCAGGATCAGGATCACCTGATTTTACAAACGATACAGGTTCTTTTGGGTTAAATGCCTCTAGAACAATTTATAGTCAATATCGTCAATTAGTTTATGGAGAAGAAAACCAAAACTTTACATTTGGTACTCATGTGTCTGATCATATTTATGTAATTAATGTAAATAGATCTAGATATAAACACGGATTATCTCCAAGTACATTATCACTACATTTATCAGGGGGAGCATGTCATGGAGATGGAGGACACACAGGCCATTATGCCCCTTGTACAAATAATGGTCTTTTACAACTTACAGATGATAGTATTTCTTCAAATGGTGCCGCTATACAAACAAATATAGGAAGACAATTTAATATTGTGTCAGGAGCTAGTGGGGTTCATAGTGGTTCTTCAGCTAAACAAATAGCAGGAAGTGGCTCATATGGTTTATACTACCCAGACGCAGGTCTTATAGTATTAAATGCTGATGCCTTTCAAACAACAATGCAGACTTCAACTCCAGCGGAAAAATCACTTATTGTAGCACAAGGGGCAAATGCGGATTCTCATGTACCTTTAGGTGCTTACACAGCTTCAGGACTTCATAGTGAATATTCAACTCGTGATCATTTTAACACTCAAAAAATATATGAAGCAATAGAAGGAGCAGGGCATTTTATTGTAGACAGTGAAGAAGTAATAACATCACAATATTACTTTGCAAGAGCTAAAAACTTTGAATTTAATTATACAAACAACCCATCATTCCAAGACTCAACAGGTAATTTAACTTTCCAAAGTATGATATCAAATCCAAAAACATTTATTACAACTGTAGGATTATACAATGATAATAGTGAATTATTAGCAGTAGCAAAATTAAGTCAACCAGTAGCTAAAGACTTTACAAAAGAAGCTTTATTTAGAATTAAATTAGACTTTTAAAAATGTCCTCTGAATGTACGCCTATAAAAAACTTACAGCCCAAGACACAGCAGTAGTACCTTTTAATGCTCATAAACAATATGACTTTGATTCTGCCTCTTGTTCTACTAACAAAATAAACCATTATAATACTCAATGGACTTCAGAGTCTATTTCACTTTATACAAGCACAAGTGCTGTTTATGGAGGAGATGTTAAAAATGTTTTAAAATATAACCAATTAGATCATCTTTTTTATAGAGAATTTCCCCATAACCACTCTAATACATTAGGGAGTTTTCATTATTTAAAACAAAAAAGAAATTTATATGAAAAAGCAAATATACTTTCAATTCCTACGGGTTTATATGGGTATGAAGTAAAACCAGGATCATTTTACGTTAAAACCTCAGATGGTACTGAAATTGTAGATGATTTACATGGTAATCTTCTTATAAGTGGTACTTTTACAAGTAGTGATTATCCAGTAGATGTTCGTGGAAATGTTTTTAGATTAGATCCTATAAAAGGTTTTAAAGATTATGATTTAGGGGTTTATAAAGATTACGCTCTTAAATTTATTAATCCCCAACACCCTGAAGCAGGAATAAAAAAAGTTTTTTATAAAAGAGGAGAAATAAAAGCAAATTCTCCCACAACTTATTCTACCCCCGATGATATATTTGAGATAGATGATAGTTATTTTTATAATTCTTTTAAATATAATAGAATAAATTTCACCCCTCTAACAGAATCTGAGTTAGTAGACGCACAATTAACACCAGCAACTCTAAATGTAAGTGTCAATACTGTAAACAAGGTTACTTTTGCAGCAAGTGGTATAACTAATATATTAGATATAACACCAACCCTTAAACAAGGTAAAAAATATAGAATAACAGCTAATATAACGGGAATAACAAATAATTCTGCGGGATTTGGAGAACCATTTTTAGATCATATAGGTATAGGTAATACTTTATTTGAAGCTAAATTTAACAACACAAATGGAGGGACTCATACAGTTGATCATACATTTATTGCTACGTCAAATGGAAAAATAAGAATATATGCATCCCAAACAACTGCAATATTTGATAACATGTCAGTAAAAGAAATCAAATCAAACCCAATTCCTTCTTTACTATTCAACAGTATAACAGGTTCTAATGTAGTGTCAGAACACAATGAAAGATATAATTTTAATAGAGATGATGATTTTGCTGTATCTTTTTATATGGAACCTAGAGTTTTAAGCAATCCTGCTGTTTTATCATCCGTAAATATTGGAGATAACTTTCAAGGAGGTAAAGTTTTCCATATAGATGGAGATAATGCTTATGTTGTACATACAAAACCTATTTTAAACTTTCATGGAGCAGGTAAATTTTGGGGGGTTAATGGTACTAATTTAAATCCAAATAGTAATACTATAGGAGAAGGAGAAGGATTTACACAAGCAATGATATTAGATGATCCTAATGGAGTATTTTTAGGATCCCATATAGGAAATTCAACAATAGCGGGATATAATGATTGGTGGCTTCCTTCTATAACAGAAATAACACAATTTACAGGTTTATCTGATTTTAGTACTACTTTTTCTTATGATGGAATTAATACTTTTGATGATTTAGGAATTATAGGATTAGGAACGAATGCATATGGGAGTGTAAATTTAAAAATTATATCAAGTAATGATCCCTTAGGAAATCTATTTTTGTCAGCTGATGGAAGTCCTTTTAACCAACCCGCCCAATCAGGAAATAATAAAACAACACCTATAACAAATGATACATCTAACAACCATTTAATATATGTTGTTAGAAGAGCTAATTTAGCTACGTTTGATAATAGTAGAAGATATCTTATATCAAAGAGTACAACAAAATCAATCATCCCTACAGCAATGCGAGGAAGATCAGAAATTCTAAATATGGATTCAATAGGGGGTCTTACAGAAACAGGATCTAACATGCAACCTAAACCATCACCAGCTGAACCACAATTTCCTTTTGAAATTTATATGGTTAGTCAATCTGTTCATTTTGATAGATCAGACGGAGACCATACAATTTCTATTTCTTGTGAAGTAACGGGTTCTAGAGGAAGTGCAGAAAAATTAACTCATATTCTTTGCCAAACATCAGCTTCAAATATGGAAATTTATTTTGATGGTATTTTAAAAGAATCATCTTCAATTACTAGTTCATTAAAAGAACAAACACAAAATAAAGCTAATTTATATATAGGTTCAAAGGGGGAAGAAAGCAAAACAGATGCTTTAGACCCTGATTATCATTATAAATATTTTAATGGAAAAATAACTTCTATAAACATACATGAAGAGGCATTTAATCAAACAGAAGTAATAAATATTTCTGAAAGCCTAAATAACTCTCCTTACATAGGAAATATGTTTTATAGAAATGGTTTTGCAGCTATAACAAATCCTAAATACCACCACATACTTTCAGGTTCAACGGGGGACGGAGTTATTGAAAAATTAAAATTTCAAGGAACACACCAAATGTATGAACATGAATATCAATGCACTGTTAATGAACATGAATTTAATCAAACCTTTAATTTAACAACAAGAAAAATCAAATCTAATAATAACTACGACTTAGCAGGTTTTACAACAAGTAGCTATTTTAAACCTTATGTTACAACAATAGGTTTATATAATGAGGAGGGAGATTGTCTTGTAGTAGGTAAATTAGGACAACCTATAAAAATGTCAAACGAAACTGACACAACTTTCGTACTTCGCTGGGATACCTAAAATAGC
>TARA_R110002153_G_scaffold1590_4_pt1 | contig 20206 bp, 18 predicted proteins | sample TARA_R110002153 | Tara Oceans TARA_R110002153 (sample SAMEA4398193) | marine metagenome | biome: Polar Biome; feature: [SRF] surface water layer (ENVO:00010504); material: water (ENVO:00002006), including particulate matter (ENVO:01000060) such as... | depth 5 m
CCATCACATTCGATTCTTTCTGATTTATTTCCCAAGGAAAAACGTGCTGGCGCTTTAGCTGTTTACTCTTTAGGTATTCCTTTTGGCATTATGTTAGCGTTTTTTGCGTCTGCCTTTTTTCTCAAAGGTGGTGAAGCAGACTGGCGAATGGTTATGATAGCGGTTGGTTTACCTGGGGTGATATTAGCCATATTGCTTAAGTTGACGGTAAAAGAGCCTGCTCGTAGCGGAAATATGCAAACAGCTTCGGCACAAGGTAAATCATGGCAATCCATTAAGGCTTTGTTATCTATTAAGTCTTGGTGGGGGATGTGTTTTGCTATTTCTTTTGGTTCTTTTGGTAATTACGCCATATCTACTTGGATGATTGATTTTTATGTGCGCGCTCATGCCGGTTTAGATATCACCCAGTTTCTAATTATATTGGGGGTAATCAATGGTACTGCATATGCCGGCGGTGTTTGGCTTGGTGGTGTATTGGTTGATAAATGGGGTAAAACTAACCGAGGTGCATATGGGCTAGTGCCTGCATTAGCTTTGGTTGTGGGCGCGCCTGCTTATTATATGTCATTGCAGGTTGAGTCTCTCGAATTGTCTATCGCTTTGGTGACTATTTTGCTCTTTACTAGTGGCTTTTATTTAGGGCCTTCTTTTGCACTAGCGCAAACTCTCGCACCGGTAAAAGTAAGAGCTATGTCTACCGCTTTGTTTTTCTTTGTATTAAATATTATTGCATTAGGTGGCGGGCCAACTTTTATTGGCATTCTGAGTAACTTTTATACTGAGCAACATGGTGAAGTTGAAGCTTTAAGATTGTCATTATCTTGGCTAGCAGTACCTTACATTATGTCGATTGTTGCTTTCTTTTGGACGGCTAAACATATACCAACTGATTGGAAAGCGGCAGAAATTCGTAATGGTTAAGGCGGGTTTTAGATGACTACTGCAACAACCATTAGTTTACACTTTGCACATGCGAATGGGTTTCCTGGTGGCAGCTACCAGCAAATATTCAATCAATTTCCCGATGACTTTGAGGTACATGCATTACCTAAGTTTGCGCATTCAGAACGTTTTCCAGTCAATGCTAACCTAGCAAATCAGGTCTTGGAGTTAATTGATTATTTAACCCATACGGTGGCAAAACCTGTTTATGTAGTAGGGCACTCAATGGGGGCAGTGGTATCTTTTATGACTGCCTGTGAAAGGCCTGATTTAATCAAAGGGGTGATAATGCTTGATCCCCCAATTGCGTCTGGACTGGCAAGGATCGCTTTTAAGTTACTCAAATATTCACCTTTGATTGATAAATTTTCTCCTGCAGGTAAAGCCAAAGTACGTTGTCAAAGTTGGCCTTTAGGTACCGATTTAGTGGCCTATTTTAAGGTAAAAGCATTATTCAAAAATTTCCAATTAGCATGTATCCAAGATTACGTGGACGCTGCTATTGACGAACGAGAGGGTAAGTTACAACTTAACTTTGATGCGCAGATTGAAGCAAACATTTACCGTAATGTGCCACATAATATCAATCAGTATTATAAGCGACTTTCTGTGCCAAGTTTATTGGTTACAGGTAGTCATTCTGATGTGTGTATTCCGTCCATGCTGGCTACTTTTATTAAAAAGAGCAAGATGGAACATCTTGTTTTTGAAGGCGGTGGGCATATGTTTCCTTTGGAAAAACCCCAACAAGTCGCAAAAATTATTACCGATAGAGTTCGTTTATGGGAGAGCGAAATATAAAAGCCGCTCAAAAGGCGGCTTAATAATAGAAAAATTAATGGGTAAAAGATCAGTTAATAACCCACTTTTAGCCCTAACATTTCGCGGGTAACTAAAACCACGCCTTTTTCTGTGACTCTGAAACCTCTAGCTAAATCTTCTTCGCGACTATGACCTATAGTTGTGCCTTCAGGAACAATACAACCTCGGTCAATAATCGCTTTACGTATTCTGCAATTGCGCTGCACTTCAACATCTGGCAATAATACAGAATCTTCTATTTCGCTGTACGAATGCACCCTGACGTTAGAGAAACAGATGCTGCGACGTAAGGTTGCCCCTGAAATAATACATCCACCGGACACCACTGAATTAATGGCGGTACCTCTGCGGTTATCTTCTTCCCATACAAACTTGGCTGGAGGTAATTGTTCTTGATAGGTCCAAATCGGCCACTTTTTATCGTATAGATTGAGTGCAGGAACAGGTGCTACCAATTCCATATTGGCTTGCCAAAATGAGTCTAGGGTACCTACATCGCGCCAATATGCTTCGTTTTCTCCATCACTTTCGAATTGGAATGCATAAACGGAACCTTCTTCGATAATGGAAGGAATAATATCCTTACCAAAGTCTCGGTCAGATCCAGAGGTTTCTGCATCTGCCTTTAATTGTTCAAACAAAAACTCTGTATCAAAAACATAATTACCCATTGAGGCCAAACATTTGCTGGGATCGTTAGGTAAGGGAGTAGGGTGTTCAGGTTTTTCTTCAAAGCCAACCACTTTTAATTTTTCGTCAACCGACATAACACCAAATTGCCCAGCCGCCTCTTCAATAGGTACTGGCATACAACTCACAGTCATTTTGGCACCTGATTCGACATGTTGGGCAATTAAATTTCCGTAGTCCATTCGGTAAATATGATCACCAGATAACACCAAGACATATTTAGGTAATTCGTCACGAATAATATCAATGTTTTGAAAAACTGCATCTGCAGTGCCCTCATACCAGCTATCTGAAAAGCGCTGTGATGCGGGAAGAATTTCTACTGACTCGCCTAGTTCTTTCTTAAAATGTCCCCAACCTCTAACAAGGTGACGGATTAATGAGTGAGATTTGTATTGTGTAACAACGCCAACGTTGCGGATCCCAGAATTGATACAATTAGAAAGTGGGAAATCAATTATTCGGAACTTTCCCCCAAAATACAGGGCAGGTTTTGCACGCCAGTTGGTCAGTTCATAAAGCCTAGACCCTCTACCCCCCGCCAGAATAAGTGCGTAAGTATCGCGTGTTAAATTACTAATATAACGAGATGGTTGTTTTGCCATAAATTCTTACTCCATCAAAAATAAAATTGCTTAATCTTTTGTAGTTAAGCTCATTACTATCTAACTGCTTTCTCCTACCTTGAGTTTACACAACCCACATCTTATCTCAATCCAAAACTCCGATGTTAACGAAAAGTTAGTATGAGTAAATATAAATTGGCTTTATTTCTATTTGCATTAATAATAAGCCAGACTAATGAGGAGTTAATATGTCTAAAGTCGCTATTTTAGTATTTGATCAGGTCGCCACTTTTGAACTTGCCTGTGCCATCGAAATTTTTTCGATATCTCGTCCAGAATATGAAAACTGGTATCAAACGGAGGTGGTATGTTTTGAAAAGAGCCTATTGCAAGCAACAGGTGGAATTGCAATTTCTGCTAAAACAATTCAGACATTAGATAGTTACCAAACATTAGTGATCCCCAGTTGGAATACCCGCAGTAATCATGTTCGATTAGATTTGGCTGAAAAGGTCAATGCGTTCTCAGAAAAAGGAGGGCGTATTATCAGTTTTTGTTCAGGAGCCTTTTTGTTAGCCCAGCTAGGTTTATTACAAAATAAACAAGCCACAACACATTGGCGTTATAGTGAAATATTCAAACAGCGTTTCCCCTTAGTTAACTTCGTTGATGATGTGCTTTATACCCACGACCAAAATATAAGTTGTTCTGCAGGTAGTGCTGCAGCTTTAGATTTGGGTATTGATATAGTCAGACAAGATTTTGGTCATGAAATTGCCAACCAAGTGGCCAGACGCTTAGTGATTTCACCGCACCGGCATGGTGGGCAAGCACAATATATAGAAACCCCTGTAGCCAAAAATACCGGAGCATTCAGTCAAACTCTTGATTGGGCCATCAAACATCTAAATCAGCCTCTATCAGTAGATGAGTTAGCGCAGCAAGCAAATATGTCAAGGCGCAGTTTTGACCGGCACTTTAAAAGCGCCTTAGGTGTTAGCCCTAAAGCCTGGATAAATCAACAGAGGATAAATCTCGCCAAACAATTATTAGAAGTCGAGGATTTGTCAATCGAACAGTTGGCCAATAAGGTGGGTTACGATAATGGTATTACCCTGAGATTTAATTTCAATAAATATGTGGGCGTGGCACCCAGTCAATATCAATCTCAGTTTAAGGTGAACTGATGTTAAATATAGAAATTAGATACGAGTAAAATAATTCACCAAATAACTTGAAATATCAACGGTTTACTAGTTAACTGTCGGACTATTAGATATATTTTTTGGTCATAAAAAATCTTGGGCGTTTGTTAAGGGTGGTGAAATGGGGCGATTTACAGTGCATGGTAGTCTCAATTTAGATATTCAAGATAGAATTCTAATGATCGATGGTTGTGGACCTTGGAATTTGGAAGCAGTAAATGAGGCCTATAGTCGTTTTAAGCCTTTAGTGGAATCACTATATGGCAGTCCTTGGGCATCGTTAATTACATTTAGTGGTGAGCCAATTTATGTGCCTGACGCGGCTAATTATATTATTAAAACAATCAAACATGAACGTAGAATGGGTCATGTTGCCAGTGCTATATTAGTTGACGGATCTAATTCGCCAGAGTTTGCAAAACGTCACTTAAGCGAATTACATACAAAAGCGGGTGACACATTCCGTTTTTTTTCGGATAAAGAGCAAGCTGCTTGGTGGTTGCTGCAAAAAATTACTGCGGCGCAAATTGTTTAGAGTCTAAAAAATCCTAAGATTACAGTTGATATTTATCTTTCAAGTCCTGCAATTAATTTACTTCAAAGTATTAGAAAACCACCCATTCATCTAAAAATAATGAATGGGTATCTTTTCCTAAACGCGGTTTTTTTTCCATGCTCGTAATAATAGAAATACGCCAACCACAAAAAACGGAATGCTCAAAGCTTGCCCGGTATTTATCCAAACTTCGCCCGTGTATGCGGCTTGTTTGACTTTGATAAATTCAATACTGAATCTTGCAGTAAATACTAAACATAAAAACGCGCCCAATAGTGCGCCTGATTGCTTGCTAATATTTGAAAAGCGGTATAATAAGATTAACGCTATAAATATGCTCAAATAGGACAATGATTCGTATAGTTGGGCTGGATGCCTTGGCAGTAGGTCAATGCGCGCAAATACCACAGCCCAAGGTACATCAGTCTGGATCCCAATAATTTCGGAATTCATAAAATTAGCAAAACGCACAAAAAAGCCAAATAAGGCAGTAGCGATCGCGAGTCTGTCTAATAACCACAAATATTCTACTTTATATTTTCTTTGGAAAAAATACACCGCAAGGATCACACCTAAGCCTCCGCCATGACTGGCAAGTCCTCCTTCCCATATAGCTAATATTTTAAGCGGGTTACTCAGATAAAACTCTGGGTCGTAGAATAAACAATGGCCTAGTCTGGCTCCAACAATGATCCCGAAAACACAATACATCAGCAGTGAATCAAGTAATTCTAGTTTGACTTTTTCTTGCTGGAATATCCACTTCATTACTTGCAAGCCAGAAAAAATCGCGGTGGCAAATAAGGCGCCGTACCAATGTATTTTTAATCCAAATAACTCAATTAATACTGGGTTTACATCCCAAGTAAAAAACTCCATGCAATCTACTACCTTATGACTCTTTGTATATAACTTAAGGGAATTCCAGCATTGTACCCGAATGTATTTTTTCAGACACCTGCTAGTTTATTGTTTGATTGCCTTTTTAGTTCGAAAGCGAGGGGGGTGACCTGTTATTACCACGTAATAAGCTAAAATGCACAGTAGTGAAAAAATAATCATACTGACACTGACTTTTTGCCATCCATCAACAAATAGCGTGTAAAACAACATACCTACCACCAACAATGTGGGTGATGCTGTTAACGCAATCATCACTCTGACATTTGCAGGTAATTTTGTAGATGATAACGGGCGAGATGAGTTTTGTTCAGTCAAAAGGTTTTCCTTATGTTGTTAGGGCGCGTGCGACTTTGGAGTTAGTTTGTCTACCTAAGGCTTGCATCATATTTAATCCAGCCTGAGTTAGCTTTTTAAGATTGATACCTGTTTCGATATTCATGCCATCGAGCATATAGACTAAGTCTTCAGTGGCGACATTGCCAGAGGCACCTTTTGCATAAGGGCAACCGCCCAAACCCGATACTGCGCTATCTACCACCGATATACCTTGTTGCAAGGCAATCAGAATATTGACCAAAGCTTGACCATAGGTATCATGAAAATGCACGGCCAATTTATTTGCTGGTATACAACTTAAAGCAGTCTCTAACATTTGTTGGGTTTTGACTGGTGTGCCGACCCCAATAGTATCGCCTAAAGAGATTTCATAGCAGCCCATTTCTAGCAACTGGTGACTAACCTCTGCTACTTTTTGTGGCGTCACGTGGCCCTCATAAGGACAACCCAGCACACAAGAGACATAACCTCGGACCGGAAGATGATGTTTTTGTGCAAGCTCCATCACAGGCATAAAACGCTCAAGACTTTCAGCAATAGAACAGTTGATGTTTTTTTGTGAAAAAGCTTCTGATGCAGCAGCAAATACTGCCACTTCGTCAACTTGTGCCTCAATAGCCGCCTCCAAACCACGTAAATTAGGAGTGAGTGCCGTATATCGAACATTGCTTTTTCGTTTGATTTGTTGAAACACTGCAGCACTGTCAGCCATTTGTGGTACCCACTTAGGCGACACAAAACTACCGGTTTCTATCACACTACAACCTGCTTCAGCTAATTGTTCAACCAAAGTAACTTTAGCAGCCAAGGGCACTAGCCCTTGTTCATTTTGCAGGCCGTCTCTTGGACCCACTTCAACTATTTTGACTGATTTAGGTAGCATCTTTAATGGACTCTTGAGTAGCTTGAAAAGCCAGTAATTCCACACCACCATCTACCAAATCACCGGCTTTGAAGTAAAATTCACTGACGCAGCCAGCGGCTGGGGCTTTTAAGCTGTGTTCCATTTTCATGGCTTCCATCACCATTAAGGTTTGGCCTTTTTCAACTTGTTGTCGTGGCTCGACCAAAATCGCCACTACCGTACCGTTCATCGGCGCGATAAAACCAGCGTCTGCAGCATTGTCTTGGGCTTCACCTAAATCAGCTTGTACTGATTTAAAACGGATGACATTACCATTACAGAATACCGAGTAGTCATCTTGATGAGCAGTTACATTGGCAAGCGTTCTGTGGCCGTTGATGGTGGATATTAAATGATGATCTTCAATTTTACCTGAGCAACGATAATTTTGCTGATCGACTTTGATATCATAAACAATCTGACTTCCAGCACCTGTTTGGCTGACTTGCACCGAAAAAGTGTTATCGCCCACCAGTAATTCCAAGTTTTGTTGATGTTGCTCATTGGCTCGCCATGCATTACCCAGTGACCAAGGTGAAAATCGATCTTGCAAGCTCGAAGTATGATTGTGTTGACTGTTAAGCATTAAATACAAAGCGGCTACAGGTAATAAAGGTTTAACATCTTGTTCGTCATCTAGCAGTAACACATCATGATTTTTCTCAATAAAACCAGTGTCAATTTGCTGCGCCTTAAAGGGAGCACTGCTGGCTAATTTATACAAAAACTCAATGTTAGTGACAACACCGTCAATATGATATTCGGTTAAAGCTTTAGTTAATCTTGCTAGGGCTTTATCACGGTTTTCATCCCATACAATTAATTTTGCGATCATTGGATCATAAAAAACCGATACCTCATCACCTTGCACCACACCTGTGTCTACTCGGACGTGTTCGGATTCAATCGGTGGCTGAAGTAGGGCTAATTTACCTGTAGCGGGTAAAAATTCATTGTTGGGATCTTCTGCATAAATTCTGGCTTCAAAAGCATGGCCATGAATACTTAAAGCATCTTGTGCCAATGGCAATGGTTCGTTGTAGGCAACGCGCAATTGCCACTCCACTAAATCTTGTCCAGTGATCATTTCGGTGACTGGGTGTTCAACCTGCAAACGGGTATTCATTTCCATAAAATAGAATTGCCCATCACTGTCTAACAAAAATTCTACAGTGCCTGCTCCTGCGTAATTAATTGCTTTTGCGGCTTTTAAAGCGGCTTCGCCCATTTGTGCTCGCAGCGCTTGAGTCATGCCAAAAGCAGGGGCTTCTTCAATAATTTTTTGATGCCGGCGTTGCACTGAACAATCACGTTCAAATAAATAAACGCCATCACCAAAATTGTCACAGAAAACTTGGATTTCCACGTGACGAGGTTCAGTGAGGTATTTTTCAACTAACATCAAATCATCATTAAAACTCGACATAGCTTCACGCTTTGCAGCCGCTAATGCATCGTAAAATTCCGATGCTTGCCATACTTGGCGCATTCCTTTACCGCCACCACCGGCAGCCGCTTTAAGTAGTACTGGGTAGCCCATTTTGTCAGCGTGAGATTTTAAGCCGTCTGCACTTTGGTCGTCACCATGGTAGCCAGGTACTAAGGGAACGTTAGCCTTCTCCATGATTTGTTTGGCCGCAGATTTTGAACCCATGGCCTGAATGGCAGCAACCGGAGGACCAACAAATACTATATCGTTTTGTTTACACAAATTGGCAAATGTGGCGTTTTCAGATAAAAAACCATAACCAGGATGGATTGCATCAGCGCCCACTTTTAGAGCGATTTGAATTATTTTTTCGGCTTGCAGATAACTATCTTTAGAAGGCGATGGACCAACATGAACCGCTTCATCGGCCATTCTTACATGTAAGGCGTGTTGATCGGCATCTGAATATAAGGCAACCGTTAATATGCCCATACGTTTGGCTGTTTTAATGATACGGCAACTAATTTCGCCGCGATTTGCAATCAATAATTTAGTAAACATGGCTTACTCCGTTACCCAATTAGCGCGGCGTTTTTGTAAAAACGCATTTAGGCCTTCTTGACCTTGTTCAGAGACTCTAAGCTCGGCAATTTTCTTACTAGTCTTAGCTATAAGGTCGTCATTAATCGGCCTATTGTGTACATCAAAAATAAGCTGTTTGGCTGCGCTGATTGCAGCTGGTGAGTTTTTAAGAATATGCTCAATGAGGTTTTCAATGGTGATGTCTAGTTCTTCCTCTACAACAGCTTCGCTGAGTAAGCCTAAACGTCTAGCACGAGTGGCAGAAAATACTTCAGCAGTGGTGAAATAGCGTCTTGCGATCCTGGCACCTATAGCATCAATCACATAAGGGCTGATGGTGGCAGGCACTAATCCAAGCTTTACTTCACTCAAACAAAACTTACTTAACTTACTACCAATGGCCATATCACAACAGGCGACAAGTCCCACGGCACCACCAAAGGCTGCACCTTGTACTTTAGCAATAGTAGGTTTATTCATAGTATTAAGAATAAAAAACATCTTGGCCAAAGCATTAGCATCGGCGAGATTCTGCTCATAGCTATAAGTTGCCATGCGCTGCATCCAGTTTAAATCGGCACCCGCACTAAAACTTTTGCCTGCCGCCGCCAGTACCATCACCCTAATATCATCATTTTGATTAATACGACTAAATATGTCGGTCAGTTGCACAATTAACTTATCGTCAAAGGCATTGTGGATCTCTGGCTGATTTAAGGTGACTGTCGCCACCCCTCTATTATCTATATCAAATAGCACTTTATCGGTTTGATTCATAATTCTTTTATCCCCTCATCCTTACATTCTAAAGACGCCAAACCGGGTGTCCTCTATAGGTTTATTTAAACTAGCTGAAATGCACAAACCTAACACCTGTCGGGTGTCAGCAGGGTCAATTACACCGTCGTCCCACAATCGCGCTGAAGCATAATAAGGATGGCCTTGGGTTTCGTAGGTATCAATAATGGGTTGTTTGAATTGTGTTTCTTGCTCTGCACTCCATTGTTCATTCACCCGCTCTTTTTGTTCTCGTTTGACCTGCGCTAATACGCCAGCAGCTTGTTCGCCGCCCATCACAGATATTCGTGCGTTGGGCCACATAAACATAAAGCGTGGATCATAAGCGCGGCCACACATACCATAGTTACCGGCACCAAAACTACCACCGATCAAAATGGTAAATTTAGGTACTTTGGCACAGGCTACTGCTGTTACCATTTTAGCGCCATGTTTTGCGATGCCGCCGGCTTCGTATTGTTTACCCACCATAAAACCAGTAATGTTTTGTAAAAACACTAAGGGGATTTTGCGCTGGGCACAAAGCTCAATAAAATGTGCGCCTTTTTGGGCCGATTCTGAAAACAAAATACCGTTATTGGCGACTATGCCCACCGGATAGCCAAAAATTCGCGCAAAACCGCAGATCAGTGTTTGACCATACAAGGCTTTAAATTCATCAAATTCCGAGTTATCTACTACCCGAGCTATGACTTCTCTTACGTCATAAGGTTGGCGTGTGTCTTTTGGGATAACGCCATAAATTTCGTCATTTGAATAGGCTGGCTCAACAGGTTCTAGTACATCAAGTTCTATGGATTTTTTACGATTTAATCGGGCGATGGCGTCTCTAGCAATTTTTAACGCATGATGATCATTGTTGGCTAAATGATCGACCACACCAGATGTACGGCAATGCACATCACCACCGCCTAAGTCCTCAGCGCTGACCACTTCACCTGTGGCCGCTTTAACTAATGGCGGGCCACCGAGAAATATTGTTCCTTGTTGTTTGACGATAATAGACTCGTCGGCCATAGCGGGCACATAAGCGCCGCCTGCTGTACAAGAACCCATGACGACAGCAATTTGCGGAATGTTTTGCGCTGACAAGTTGGCTTGGTTAAAGAATATGCGGCCAAAATGTTCTCTATCTGGAAACACTTCATCTTGAAGAGGCAAGTTGGCTCCCCCTGAATCAACCAAATAGATACAAGGTAAATTATTTTGCTCCGCTATGGTTTGTGCCCTAAGGTGTTTTTTCACTGTTAAGGGATAATAAGTGCCCCCTTTAACAGTGGCATCATTGGCCACAATCATACATTCAATGCCCGACACTCGGCCTATACCCGCAATTACACCTGCAGCAGGTACGTTGTCATCATACACTTCATATGCAGCAAGTTGCGATAACTCTAGGAAAGATGAACCTGAGTCAAGTAGGGTATTGATCCGCTCTCTGGGAAGTAATTTGCCTCGATCAAGATGTCTTTGGTTGGCCTTTTCACCACCACCAAGTTTGATTGTGGCAATTTTATCTTTTAAATCGTCTACTTGCGCCTGCATATGCAAAGCGTTAGCCATAAATTCTTGGCTTTTGGTATTTAGCTTACTGATGATTTTTGGCACAGTATTGCTCCAGTTATTTGCTTTATGAGGTTATTAGGCGTTTTTATACTGACTCTTTAAACAACTCTCGACCAATCAACATTCTACGAATTTCAGAAGTGCCTGCGCCAATTTCGTACAACTTGGCATCCCGTAACAAACGGCCCGCTGGGAATTCGTTGATGTAGCCATTACCACCTAAAAGTTGGATCGCGTCTAATGCCATTTTGGTTGCCAACTCTGCAGAATAAAGGATCGCCCCTGCTGCATCTTTACGGGCGGTTTCACCTCTGTCACAGGAGCGTGCTACGGCATAAACATAAGCTCTGGCAGCATTCATCTGGGTATACATATCAGCTACTTTTCCTTGTACTAATTGAAACTCACCGATAGATTGACCAAACTGTTTGCGGTCGTGGATGTAAGGCACCACTAAGTCCATACAAGCTTGCATAATGCCTAACGGGCCACCCGATAACACCACTCGTTCGTAATCCAAGCCACTCATTAATACTTTTACCCCGCCGCCTTCTTGACCTAGGATATTTTCTGCAGGTACTTCACAATCTTGGAATACCAGTTCACAAGTGTTGGACGATCGCATCCCTAATTTGTCGAGTTTTTGTGCCTGAGTAAATCCTTTAGAACCACGCTCAATAATAAAAGCTGTCATACCTTTGGCACCCGCTGATATATCGGTTTTGGCATATACCACATAGGTATGAGCGTCAGGACCATTGGTGATCCACATTTTGTTGCCATTTAACACATACAGATCGCCGCGTTTGTCGGCTCGTAGTTTCATGCTGACTACATCTGAGCCTGCATTTGGCTCACTCATGGCTAAGGCACCGATATGTTCACCGCTGACTAACTTAGGTAAGTATTTTTGTTTCTGAGCATCACTACCATTTTTGTGAATTTGATTGACGCATAAATTTGAATGAGCGCCGTAACTTAACCCTATGCCAGCCGACGCACGGCTGACTTCTTCCATAGCAATGACATGGGCCAAGTATCCCATATCAGAACCGCCGTATTGCTCGGCAACTGTCACGCCTAATAGCCCCATTTCACCTAACTTTGGCCATAATTCATTCGGGAAACTATTATTTTGATCGGCTTTTTCAGCCAAAGGCGCTATTTCACCTTGGGCGAAGTTATATACATGGTCACGCAACATGTCGATGTCTTCACCGAGACCAAAATTTAAGGTTGGATATGGGGCATTCATGCGGTTTGTCCTTGCTTTAAGGTAGTGAGCGTTAAGGCATTGAGTTCTTCTTGGCAGCGGGCTTCTACGTCTTCTAGTTCAGCCTTTAACATTTCAATGTCTATTAGTTGTTGTTGCATATAAGCACGCTTTTCAGCTGTCATTTTGAGCATAGCTTCAAGCTGTACTTTTGAATTTAGGTGACTGTCATATAAATTAAATAAGGTTTTAGTTTCCGCTAAGGAGAATCCTAAACGTTTACCACGTAAAATTAGTTTTAAGCGAACATGGTCTTTTTTCAGATAGATACGATTTTGGCCATTTCGAGTCGGGTTTAATAAACCTTGCTCTTCGTAAAACCGAATAGAGCGCGGTGTTATGTCCATTGATTTGGCTAGTTCGCCTATGCTAAAAGTTTGTTGACTCATTATTTACTCATGTATATATAGTTATTATTTGTTAATAAGGTTTACGTTTACGTAAACTGAAAGTAAATGTAAAGTGTTAAGGTTTTAAAATCAATCTTGTAAAGCGGAAATTGGTTAAGTCAGTGATTATGATAAAACACAAAGCGTGCAAATTCCTGTACGCCAGTGATTTACAGGTTTAGTCGATTGAGCAAAAATTTAGGAGTTTTTATGTCTGATAATACAATTGTAATAGTCGCGGCAAAGCGTACACCTATGGGCGGATTTGTAGGTAGTTTGGCTCCTTTGACAGCCACAGAGTTGGGAGCCAGTGCCATCCAAGCTGTGCTGCAAGAAACGCCAGACTCGTCTGCGGTATTGTCACAAATTGATGAAGTGATAATGGGCTGCGTGTTGACTGCCGGTTTAGGGCAATCACCAGCCAGACAAGCTTCTTTAAAAGCAGGGTTGCCATTAGCAACTGGGGTAACATCCATCAACAAAGTTTGTGGTTCGGGTATGAAAGCCCTTATGTTGGCGCACGATCTGATCAAAGCGGGTACCGCAGATGTTATAGTGGCAGGCGGCATGGAAAGTATGAGTAATGCTCCTTATTTATTGCCAAAAGCGCGTTCTGGTTATCGAATGGGACATGGTCAGGTATTAGATCATATGATGCTTGATGGGTTAGAAAATGCCTACGATGGTCAAGCCATGGGATGTTTCGCACAAGCAACAGCTGATGCTGAAGGGATCACCCGTGAACAAATGGATGAATTTGCCTTATCCAGTTTGCAAAAGGCCAACAGTGCACAAGATGCGGGTTTGTTCGTTGATGAAATTGCCCCTGTTACAATCCAAAGCCGCAAAGGTGACTTGTTAGTTGATAGTGATGATGGTCCAAAACAAGCTAAACCAGAAAAAATACCCACATTACGGCCAGCCTTTAAAAAAGACGGAACAGTAACCGCTGCCAACTCTAGTTCTATTTCTGATGGTGCGGCTGCTATGTTGGTGATGTCAGCAAAAAAAGCCCAAGCATTAGGTTTAAAGCCTTTAGCTAAAATTGTTGCCCACAGCTCTCATGCCATTGAACCTGCAAATTTCACTGTGGCACCCGTTGGCGCTTTGCAAAAACTATTTGATAAAACCGGTTGGTCTCACGAAGACGTTGATTTGTTCGAAATTAACGAAGCCTTTGCCATGGTCACTATGTTGGCTATTAAAAAGCTAGGATTAAACCCTGATAAGGTTAATGTTAAAGGTGGAGCTTGTGCCCTCGGACATCCTATTGGTGCGTCTGGTGCAAGGGTTATCGTGACTCTGTTACACGCCCTTAAACAGAAAAACCTTAAAAAGGGTATTGCTACTTTGTGTATTGGCGGAGGGGAAGCTACCGCAATAGCGATTGAAATGATCTAATCTAAACCGTAATTTGTATTAGTACAGGTATAGGAGCAGTGTTAGTTTTAACGCTGCTTTTTTTCTTTTAAGGAAGTCGACTATTTTGAATTGGTTATTATCATTATTTCTGAACATCCTCTCGTTCACTGCAATTGCAACACAACCCCTCATCACGTTCCCTAAGGTAGATAACAATGTTTCCTACTCAAAAGTAGCAGCATTGTCTTTCATGCCTGCGGATGAAAAGATTGCCTATGGTACCGACCCTCTGCAATACGCGTTGTTATGGCGAGCTAAACAGCTTGAAAATACAGTCAAGTCACCACTGGTTATTTTGATCCATGGTGGTTGTTGGTTAAGCACATATGACATTCAACATACTTATGCTTTAAGCACTGGTTTAGCTCAAACTGGCTTTAATGTGTGGTCATTAGAATATCGCCGCAGTGGCGATCTAGGAGGCGGTTGGCCAGGTTCTTATGATGATGTAAAAGCTGGGATCCTCGCATCAAACAATTACAACAACGGTGAATTTGATTTAGCTGGATCAGTATTAGTGGGGCATTCTGCTGGTGGGCATTTGGCGTTACTTGCCGGTGGCGTGATAAAACAACTTAAAGGTGTAATTGGATTGGCTGCGATTACTGACATCGAAGAATACGCTAATGGCTCAAATAGTTGTCAGCAAGTCACCAAAAACTTTATGCAAGCTATGCCTACAGAGAAACCCTCTGAATACCATATGGCTAATCCGAGTAAGCAGCCATTACATGTAAATACTTTGGTTTTACAAGGAAAAAAAGACAATATTGTTCCAGCATTTGAGTTAGACAAACTGGAGCGAAAAATTATTATGTTAGATGGAGTAGGGCATTTTGATTGGATCCACCCTGGCTCTGCGGCATTTACATTATTGACTCAACAGTTAAATGGATTAGCAAAATGAATTTTGATGAGATAATTGCCTTAGATAAAGCAGATCCTCTAGCTCAAAAGCGTCTTGAGTTTGACTTACCCGTTAACACTATTTATTTGGATGGTAATTCATTAGGGGCTTTGCCTAAGTCAGTAAAATCAAAAGTAGCAGAGGTGGTTAGCAAACAATGGGGAAACGACTTAATTAAGAGTTGGAATAGCCATAATTGGATTGACCTGCCGATCAGGGGTGGCGAAAAAATAGCGCCAATTATTGGCGCGGCTAAAGGCCAAGTAATTTGTTGTGACTCCATTTCTGTGAATCTATTTAAGCTTCTATGTAGTGCCCTTTCACTTAATTCAGAGCGAACAGTGGTGTTGTCGACAAAAGATAATTTCCCGACCGACTTGTATATGGTGCAAGGGCTGAGTGACTTGTTAGGGCCAGACTTATGCCAATTGCAAATGGTCGAAGAGCAGGATATTGAGCAAAGTCTAACTGAGTCTGTGGCGGTATTATTGCTGACTCAAGTGAATTTTCGTACTGGCAATTTATTGGATATGGCAAAACTTACCAAACTTGCCCATGAAAAAGGTATTTTGGTGATTTGGGATTTAGCCCATAGCGCTGGTGCTTTGTCTGTAGAGTTAGATAAATGTGAGGCGGATTTTGCTGTTGGTTGTGGTTATAAATATTTAAATGGGGGGCCTGGAGCCCCAGCTTTTGTGTATGTAGCCAAACGCCACCAAGACGCAGTTAAACAGCCATTGTCTGGTTGGATGGGGCATTCAAAACCTTTTGCATTTAACCCTGAATATCAAGCCGCATCTAACATTAATCAATTTCAATGTGGCACGCCTAGCGTGATTTCAATGAGTGTCTTGGATGCAGCACTTGATGTATGGCAAGACGTGGATATGTTACAGATTAGAACTAAGTCTGTAGAGCTTGCGGAAGTATTTCTACAGCTTATTCAAGGGAATGAATGTTTGCATGATTTACTGCTGTGTTCGCCTAAATTAGCCGAACAAAGAGGCAGTCAGTTGGCTTTCTCTCACCATGATGCATTTGCTATTTGCCAAGCCTTAATTGAAAAAGGCGTTGTTGCTGATTTTCGAGCTCCTAATATATTACGTTTTGGTTTTACACCACTTTATACCTCGTTTGAGGATGTTTGGCGGGCAGTGACAATCTTAACCAATATTGTAGAAAGCGAGTTTTATAAAGAACAACGTTTCAATATCACTTTAAAAGTGACCTAGATTTATGCAGATATCTAAAGTTTTTTTCTAAATATTTTGAAAAAGTGAGCGAGAATTTTATGTTGAATGACAAAATAGTGCTCATTACTGGCGCGAGTAGAGGGATTGGCGCAGCAACAGCTAGACTTTTTGCACAAAAGGGTTATGGAGTGGGTATTAATTTCTTAAAAGATGAGATCGCTGCAGAGCAACTTAAAAATGAAATCCTGCAATACCAGGTTAAATGTATCACTGTGAAAGCCGACGTTTCCAAAGCTAGTGAAGTAAAACGATTATTCAAAACTGTAGATGAAGAGTTAGGTTGCCTGTCGGTACTGGTCAATAATGTTGGAATATTAAAAACCCAGTGTCGATTAGATGAAATCGATGAACAAAGATTTAGTCAAGTATTAACCACTAATGTGATGAGTTGTTTTTTGTGCTCGCAACAAGCGGTTAAACGTATGTCCAGCAAATATGAAGGCATAGGTGGAGCTATAGTTAATGTTTCATCTGGTGCCGCTAAAAGTGGCTCCCCTAACGAGTATGTTGACTATGCTGCATCAAAAGGAGCAATCGATAGTCTTACCAGAGGTTTAGCACTGGAAGTGGCAGGAGAAGGTATTCGTGTTAATGCTGTTCGTCCTGGCCTTATTCATACTGACATTCATGCATCGGGTGGCGAGCCAAATCGTATCGATAGGCTTAAAGCAAAAATTCCTATGCAAAGAGGTGGGGAACCAGCTGAAGTAGCTGAGGCGATATATTGGTTAGCATCAGAAAAATCTTCATTTGCGACTGGTAGTTTCATCGATATTGCTGGTGGCTTGTAATAATTAATCTCTGTTGGGGATGTTTGTTGTTAACTCAGGTTAATTACTGCAAAGCATCCAACATAGTGCGGATTTTGTGATACCTTTGCTGTTGCACCTCGTCTAACTTACTATTTTCAATAGTTTTAATGCATTTTTTAAGTAAAGTATCAGATACAGTTGCGACACCTAATTTTTCCGCTTTGGATGAAATAGCTTGTATCAGATTCAGGGCAATAGAGGCGTTTTTGGGCATGATGGTAAATGCTTGAGTAAACACCTTCATGGCATTGTCTAGATCGCCCTTTTGAAAATAACCCACTGCAGTGTTGTTTAGGTCTTTAGAACTGAATTTAATTGCAGCTTTTTCTTGTTTCTCTTGATTGATATAGTGCAAAAATATTTCACTTGGATCGGAATTGTTTTTACAACGTTCTTCTATTTGTTCTAACACCGCTTGTGAGCGTTCATGTAAGCCTAGGTCATGGAATATTTTGGCTTTATCTAATAAGGCGTCTATGCCTTCGTTTTCCCAACTGTCTTCGTCTAGCTTATTGAGTAAGGATAAAGCGTTATCTTTTTCATCTTCGAGATACAGTAATCGAGCTTTGACCACTTTCATTTGCTCTTGGATATCTGCTTTTGGAAACGCCTGCTTAAGTTGCCTAATGTATTCGTTTGCTTGTTTGATTAATCTATCGGTATCCGATGCTTCAGTTGTCATGGCATAGTCGATGCCCGCTCTGGCGACGTTTAGGTAATTTTCTGGCTTATCATGAATAGAATTTTTGGCAAATCGTACAATTTTTTTTGCTGCTTCGAATTGAGTTTCATAATCGTGAGTAATTCGAGATAAGTCCATGGCTGTTTTATGTCGTTGAATGTTTCTAGGCGATATTTCAGTGGCCATCATTACGCATTCAAGTGCGGTATCAAAATCATTCTGTTTTATCTGCAAAGCTGTTAGCAGATCATATGCAGCAAGCTGCGAGTCGGGTTTAAAAGCTAAACGTAATACTAATTTTTCTGCGGATTCATCTTCATTGAGACGCAAGTAACTGTTGACTAACCCCAGTTGTGCCCATGTAAACGTCTGTACCTTTAAAATCGCCTGATAAAAGTCTTTGGCTTGTTGAAAGTTGCCGCAGGCCGAGAGCATTTCGCCTTTAATTTTTAGCGCCAGAGGGAAAAATTCTGAATGTTTAGGGTTGCCTAAAAATAATTCCACTTCTGACAAAGCCTGGACATATTGATTTTTATCAATGCACAGATATACACCATGCAAGGCTTTTTTACGGGCTAACACACGGCTTAATCTACGATCTAAGTCTTTGACTGTAAAAGGTTTGGCTAAAAAATCATCGGGCTGTAATTCAATAATACTTTGGACTAAATCAGAGTTGGTATCAGCACTAATAAACACAAACGCGGTGCTTAGTGGTAGCTCCCCATTGGTTTTAATTTCATCGTAAAAATAATAACCATCTTGCTCTCGTTTTAAGTTGTAAGAGCAAATGATCAAATCAAATTTATGGCTTCTTAGTGAGGTCAGTGCAGAATTAATTTTATCCACATAAGTAATATCGCTAAACCCCAGCTCTTCTAAAGAATATTTCATATATCCCTTAGCTAAGGCTTGATCGTCTACTATTAGTACTTTGGTATTTTTAGCCAGTTGTGAATTCATTTGTTACCAGTATTGCTAACCTTCTTAAAGGTTATCGTATCTGGGGCTGAAATAATAAGAACTAAACGCAGATATTGTTGGTATTAATTAACCAAAGCAAAATCAAACAGAAATATCTTTATAAGAAATTGGAAATAATAGAGCCCGTTTTACAATAAAAATAATCAATTTATAAATTAATTGACGTTTTTTACATGTTTTTACGCTTATACATATATAGGGAAATGAATTAGGTACCTATATGCATCTTCATTTTGAATGTGAAGAGCAAACCGTTATTTAATGGCCTAACTTATGGTTTAGGGATTAAAAACAACCAATAAATTTATAAGGATAAAAATGGGATGAAAAAAGTATGTTTTAAAGCAATGATATTATCATTGCTGGTATCGGCCTGCAGTTTGTTTAACCTGGCTAATGCCTCACTTATGTTGAACATAGATTCGACCAGCGGCAAGTTATTAGGTGCCTCAAATATAAACATCAATGGTGAGTTTTACGATGTCTCCTTTGTTGATGGCATCTGTGCTGCCTTATTCAGTGGATGTGATGAACAGAGTGATTTTTTTTGGAAAAGCAGTGAAGAGAGTAAAGTCGCATCACAGGCATTATTAGGTAATGTATTTGTAAACTCAGTTAACGGTTTATTTGATTCGTCACCAGATTTAACCTTTGGTTGCAGCAGTAACAGGTTCAATGATTGTTTTGTTCTCACGCCTTACCTAAGTGTACCAGTAAGTAATGAGCTCTATGGTTTCGCAGCGTGGAATTTAGCCGGTGCTACTGCGGATCGAACGACTTTTCTTACAACTGGTATTGGTTCTGATACTGGAAGGGTAGGGGCCGAATTCTTAACTTACGCAGTATGGAGCAGGTCGCAGGCGGCACAAGTGGTAACAGAACCCTCTACACTGACTGTTTTTGCCTTAGGGTTAATAGGTTTGGTGTTTCGTCGCTGTAAGAAACAATCTTAAACAAAAATTTCCTGTATACAATCAATAACCGATGATGTGGAGAGTGCTAGTCAGTTGGTTGAAGTTTTCAAACATAATAAAAAACCCACACGGTATACCGATGCGGAGTTTTTAATGTGGTGGGTTCAAGCTAATTCTTTAGGAGCACGGCTCCGCCAGCCTTAACAATCCGCCAAGGAAGGCGGATTTGGGTGACGATCATCAGGGACGTGTTTATGACCAAGTTGAA
>TARA_R110002153_G_scaffold1215_3_pt1 | contig 20163 bp, 18 predicted proteins | sample TARA_R110002153 | Tara Oceans TARA_R110002153 (sample SAMEA4398193) | marine metagenome | biome: Polar Biome; feature: [SRF] surface water layer (ENVO:00010504); material: water (ENVO:00002006), including particulate matter (ENVO:01000060) such as... | depth 5 m
CATCTATGTCACCAATGTTAGTAGCTACCGCTGTTGCTGGAGTAACAGTTGTTGGTATATTAACGTCTAACCCTAAATAATTAGCTATAGTGGTAAGTGTTTCTTCTACATTTAATGGAGCGTTTTCCGCTATATAGATATACTCATCTAAACTTATAACACAACTTTTAATACCAAATAGACTTAAGAAAAATTCTAAAACTTTCCTATGACCTTTAGATTTAAATAACCACCAAGCATTTATTACTAAACGTCTCCATAGTTCAACATCCATTTCTTTTGGTGAGAGGTTCCTTGAATAACCTGAAAATGGTACATTTTGTAGATTCCCATAACCCTCTTGGGTTGTATTGTTTGGTAATACGTCTTGGAAAAGGTTGTTATCAAAGAAACTTAATAACACGTCTAGACCCATTTCACCAGCTAAAATCTTAACTAAGTCATCGGGTGTATTATCTTTTTTACTATAAGTTACTATTCTAGCGAAAGATACCCCATCTATATATTTTTTAATTTCATCAAATTCCCTACCATAAATTTTTAATAGTTTGTTAACCTTTCTACCATAAACTTCGTTACCACCACCATCAGTATCAAACTCTATGATAGAACCTGTAACAAATCTTCTAGCAATTAAATCTGTTTTAAGTTCATCGAAATTTTTAGCTTCATTTAACCACGCCGATATATAAGTTTGGAATTCAGCCCCACCATTATCTAAATTATAACCATCAGATGTTGGCCATGTTAATTTTTTTTGAGCTAGTATTACATTACCTTTATCTGTTTTTTTGGGTGATTGTACATTAATAGTATATTGTGGTGTAGTTAATTGATTTAAAACTTGTTTTTCAAATTCATCTAACAGATTAAAAAAGTATTTGTTTAATATTTCTTCTTTTGGTCTTATATGGTAATTGTAAGAACCAAAACCAATAGACTCTAATGGTGGCCACACATTATTATTAACCTCAAAGTATATATAAGGGTCTGTTTTTGTACTACCAGTAAAGTTTGTTACATAAAAATCACCAAAAACATTACTTAGTTGGTAATCACTAAAGTTTGTGTTAAGGTTATATATGTCCCCATAATTATCTTGGGGGTTAAATAATGGGTTTTGGTTTTCTTCACTTTCACTACCAAATTCTGACTGATAAAACAAGGCAAAATTGTTTATTATTGTTGTGATTGGTACTTTAAAGTATGACTTATTGTTAACACTATCATAGCTATAATTTAAAATTGTATTCCTTGGTGTTTGAGTTGCGTCTGTAGGGATAAAAATATTAACATATAGTGAACCTTTCCATTTTAATAAAATACTTTTTATTGTTGATGAAATAAATTCATAAAAACTACCAAAATAAACGTACCTTTCTAAATTAGTCGGGTCTAAATTTAAAACAGTTTTTATTGACTCGTTGGAAAGTACAAGTGAGTCGTTTTCAGTTAAATTTAATGTCTCTAATGTGTATGATTCTGAAAAAGAACCAGTGTTGTAAACTTTACTGATTCCAGAACCACTAGTGTTAGTAGTTATAGTGAAATTACCTAACGTGAATAGTGTACTACCTTGAGTAAACTGTTGTCCCACTAAATTAGGTGAAAAATCACCTTGTCCTATTTTATATGGTTCTGTTATCGAACCAGGTACTACTTTTCTAGGCATTTATTTATGCGTTTGGTATATTAGTTATTGTGTCAAAGTCCTTAGAACTATCAATTTGTTCGGTTTCTTCTCTAATCTCAAATAATGGTTCACCAGTAAACTGGTCTTGTACTTCATATAAATTGTATTGTTTATATATTTGATTATCAAAATTATAAATAGTGTATTTACCATCTTGGATTCCTTTACTCTGATTCCCAAATAAACCATAAGCTAATGTTTCTGTATCGTACTCAACCATTTCTAATTCTATTGTGACAGGATTAAAAAAAGTATTTGTAATCACAACACTTTGTCCAGGTGTACCGATAAATGGTATTTTGTTTGGTGTTATTGAAGCTGGTGAACTAGGTGTTACAGTAGTAAAAAGTAAGTTAGAACTATCATTAAATCTATATCTAGTTGATTTTTGTGTTGTGTTAGGTATGTTAGCACTAACAGCTTCGGTTAAATTAGCTGAAGTAACTATCCTATATGTGTTAGGTATAATATTACCACCATCGTCTAAGTATTCTATTCTATAACCAACCATACCATCATTATTAGATAGTTGTGTTGGTAATTGTCCGGAATCAAAAACTAACCCTTTAATATCTGGGTATGCGGATAAAACACCACAATCAAAAATAGTTGAATAAAACTGTTTTGGTCTTATCATTATAGTGTAATAACCTTTAGCTGAAAATAAGTCAGCCGATAGGTTTAAATTATATAAACCTGGCAATATCGGTTGTGTACCATTATTAACTAAAGGTGTGTTAAATTGTGTTAAGAAGTTAGTAGCATCTAAAATCCTTACTGGTGTTTGTGGTGGTATATCCCTACTTGGGGTGTAGGTATAAAAAATATCTACGTCACTAGGTGATACGTTAGATGGTCTAATTGTTCCGTATGTTGCTGTTGCCATTTTAAGTTAATTTAAATATATTGTAATACCCATTTTTATATTCTTCCAATTGTTCTATTGTTTTTATTTCACCCATTCTTAAATGCCTTTCAAAAACAGAAGTCTCTTGTCTTTCAATAAATATCTCTTCTTCTATTTTGGGTGGTTCAGAGATAGACATTTCTGCCTCTTTTTTAATAACGTTTACGGTTTCCTGTGTTAAACCATCAGATTCAAAGTAATATCTTGTTGGTGTGGCGAAGACGTTTGAACCCAAATTTAACTCACGACCTATTTTAGTTATATATGTTATGTTATTTATTTCGTAAGTAACTTCATTAATTTTACCACTTACGTCATAATTAATCTGCGTAACCCCCTTATACCCCACTTGATAAAGTTGGTTGTCATCGTATGTTCTTAGTTGTGTTAATTTAGAATCTGTATATCCACTTAAAATCATAATTATCTTTTTTTAAATTAAACTTAACTCTGATACACCTATTGCGTTAAGAGTAATATTTTGTTCTAAGGTATAGCTATAAATACCTATTGGTAGGTTTATTGTTTCTGTGTATGTATTACTTCCATCAGTCCAAGGTACAGTATAAGTTATTGTTGTATAAACTGATGTGGGTGAATCTTTAATAGTTAATATAACTTCAGTTTCATCTGATGGTGAAAGTCCAAAAACTGTTCCTGTCACAATTTGTAAATTATTACTATTATTAGGATTGTTAACCGCTATATCTATAGTACCATTAAAGTTACCGGCCGTTGGGTTATTAGGGTTATTGCCGGTGTCAAATACAATTGTTTCTGTACCACCATTTATTAAATTAACTGAGGGTATTTCTACTACTCCTGGTCCTACACCTGTCCCACTACTATTATTACCTGTAAAAACACTTGGTTGTAGAGATTCGTTACTACAACTAAAACAATAAATGCATCTCATACAATTACCACTAGGACATCTGTCACCACTAATAGTTACTTTTTCACATTTTAAAGGTAATTTTTTATAATTCCAACCAACTGCTGCAGGATTACAATCTACTTCATTCCATTGGGAAATAGAGGTGTTATTATTAATATAAGCACCCTCCCCCAAATCAAAACCAGCTCCACCATGGACAATACCACCGATAGATAAATCAAAACCATCATTACCAGTACCAGTTGTTATTGTTTTAACACCATTTTTTAATTTTTCATTTCTACAAAAATTATTTGCTTTTGAAAAAGCTAAACCATATCCATTATAACTTGGGTTTTGTGGGTCGTAAAATGGTCCATAATAAGTATTACTACCTGTTGTCTGCATTTGTATTTTTGTATTATTGTCAAATACTGGTTGTGCTGACCTTGTTGTTAATTCTCCATGACATCTTGAACATTTACTTTTTAAGTATGGACCATTAGAATCAAATTCTAAAGATGGGTTATAAACTTTAGCACAACACCCACCCCTAGCATCATAATCACCAAAATTCCAAAAATGGGGGACTAATGTTCCATTACCAAAATTAGCTGCTGAAGTTGGTATTGGATTTGTTAGGTAGTCAGGTTGTGGTAAAAATATATTTACGTTTGATATTTCTGATAATTCTATTACACTATTATAATCGTTGTCAACACCACTTAATTGACATGTTGGGGAAACTATTTTAATTGAGTTGGTTGCGTTAAACCTATAACCTCTCCATCCAGCTGATGTTGGGTTACTTATTAAAGGTCCACCTGAAGGTGGTGTTGCCGATGTTAATAGATTAGTTACTAATGGGTCATTCCCATCTGATGTTCCAGGTTTAATGTAGATGTAAGGTGAGTCATATCTAGTCTTACTGAATATTCCACTATCAACCGAACCACCATTTGTTGGGTCTATGGTTGGGTAATTTTGGTCGTACTCTATAAATCCGTCACCATTTTTATCAAAATAACTCACTGGGTTCGGGTCAGCTATACACTCAAACGGTTGACTGTATATCTCTTCTGATGGGTTAGAAAAAAAGTTAGTGTCTGTTACGATGGGACTAAATCCACCAGATGAGATAGTACTCGCTCCAAATATTTCAATATTTTGTAGTTCAGGTACATTATAAAAATCACCTACACTAATATCACTCTGATTACTAACCCACGGGACATTAAATGTTGGGAAAAATTCACCTTTTAAATATAATTTCCAATCACTGACAGCATTACTACCGGCTGTAAAATAAGAATTGTGTTCACCAATAAATACAAATTTATTACCAGCACTATCATAACTTGTAGGGTTTGTGTAACCAATACCAGATGAAACACCAGCGTTAGACCAACTCCATGAATTACCAACTGTGTAAGTTTGAAAAGCGTAGGGTTCTATTGGTTTAGGTCCTGAAATTTTTCCTTTAAATAATTGTAGTTTTAATTTATTTGCGTTAAATTGGTAGTCACTACTTGTCCCGTTTCGATAAGTTATTCTTACTGTAGAACCTGGTGGTGGTGTTATTGTAAAATCCCTAAATGGTATAGTTGAATACCATTTTAGGTCCCCAAGTTCTACTTTTTTAGCGACCCATATTTTTACATCATCGCCTAATGTAAACTTACCACCATTATATTCTATACTTGAATCAATGTTTTCTATTAATGGACTAGTAGGTGATAGTGTTTGAAATCCTGAACCATCATTTATTTCTACTTCAATTGATGCACCATGCCAACCACCATCCAAACTACTTGGGAGGTTTGGGTCGGGTTGGATACTGTTTATATTCCATAATCTAAAAGTTAATGAACATTGTTCTGCATTAACGTAGATTTGTTCGGTGTCGTTTAATATTAAATCAGGGTTCCATGGTCCCCAATCAGTATATAGGTCTAAGCAATCGTATACATTATTGTTTATTGTAAACCCGCCTCCACCATCATTTTCACCCGCAGTAAAACTATAACCATCTGTACTAAGGTACTGACAACACTGATTATTAGCACATGGTGAAAATCCTGCTACACCTACAAGGTCAGATTCATAATTAGTTGCTGTTTCATCGTTACAAAACTCATTTGTTGGTAATGTTGCACTACTGTCGTCACCTCCTTGTGGGTCACTTAGCGGTGGTGGTGTATAGGTGTTATCAGATATAATACCATTCCCATCTTCACCCCAAATACTACTAAAATCAATAACCTCAAACCCATCATTAACCCCCGCATTGTAATGCCCTATATTTTTAATTTCTTGCTCTAAACCTAACTGTATGTAATAATTATCTGTGTAAGGTTTATACACAATAGTGTCCTTAACGTTATTACCTGTAGTATCAACTAATCTAAAAGATTTGTAATATTTTATTTTTCTTTCGTAAAAAGACATTAGGTTTCTAGTATATACTCTGTCATTGTTATTGTGTTTTGTGTATTAGCTCCAACACTATTTACTGTTTTAAATTTATAAACCCCGTTTGTGTTTTTTGGGTTAAATATTAGTAATTGACTTGTTTTCCATTCTTGATTATTTTTTAAATTAGATATAGCGATGGGATTTGTTATTGAACTTGGTGGGTTCATAAATCTATGTACCCTACCAGTTTTAGCATTAAAAAATCTAGCTTCCATATAAACAATTCTATTATCATTACCGTTTAAAAATAATTCATCTTCTTTTAACCAAAATATTCTACTAAAGTTAAACTCAGGTTTTTTACTTTGGAACACGTCAATTTCTTCTGTTAATAGTAAGTTTTGTGACATGGTATCATTACTATCAAAAAAATATAACCTAAAAAAACTTTTTTTAAAGTTATTTTTTTTATTAATTTCATCTTCATTAAATCCAGCTAGGGTATAACCGCCTGTTAGGTTGTTATCATCATATTGGGTATTACCCTTATCAAAAAACCTAAACTTTAATCCTATACTAGGGTAAGGTTCACTTGTATACCTAACCCTCTCATAATCAACAATTTTATTAATAGCTTTTTTTTGTTCTGATTTTACAAAATTATTTATTTCATCACCATAATCCGTAACATCAAAATTTACTTCTATGGGGAATGTGATATTTTTATAATTAAGTGTTGGGTTGATAGTGATTCCTGAAGAAATATAATCAGGTGGAATATCGTTTATTCTAAAATCTGGTGCCGAAGATAATCCTAATCTTCTCCTAAAAATTGTTTCACTTTTATCACTATTTTCATTTATTGAATTTAATTTTGAAAATGGTAGTAATCCATCATTTTTAAATATTGATAAGTATTGGGTGAAAGCTTGGGTTCCTGTGTAAGCACTGTATATCATAGGGTTTATTGTACCCCCTGTTGTGAAGTTATAGTTATTCCTTATTTTAAATTTATAGGTACTCATTAACAAACAATTATTGGTTCTACTGTTTTATTAAACAAAGTTATGGTTTCGTCTGGGTCTTGTCTTCTAACAAAAAGATGTTTGTTGGTGTACACATAATTAGAACCATTTAAAAAAGGGTAATCAACACCATTATTACCCTCTTCTATAAAACCAGGTGTTAAAATATCTCTCCATATAATATCTCCGTTTGGCCTTTTTTCAGCGTCACCAGGTATACCAACAACTTTTTTATCTGATAAAGCTGTTTCTATTTGATTGGAGTATTTTCTAATATTTATTTGTTGGAATGGTTCTAAGTAATAACCGTTTTGTATAGATGGTGTGTCATTTAAAGAAAATCTATGAATAACCTTTGATATTGTTTTTTCTATCAAACTAAACCTATTGTATTCGACAAAATCACCGAAGTAATTATCTATATCGACTAATTTTTTTTCTATCGAACCAACACCACTACCATTATTTATAGAAATATTTTCTATTTTATTGGTATTATCGGCGTAAGTCCTTTGGAAGTCCCAATGAGATGTAACATCAGACCAATTAAATGGGTTTTTACCAGCTCTTTTTATTTTTGCGATATGTATTTGTGTTAAGTTACCACCCCTATGGTTATATAACTTTTTGGTGTCTACACTATTTGTAAAATTAAATAACCATGTTGTATTAGCTATACCAAAATTATTATTCAAACTTTTTGGGTATATACTGCTACCGAAACTAGAAGCTTTTGTTACATCATATCTTGTATCTGATAATAATTTAAATTTACGTATATAATAATCCGATGGTACTCCATCCATTTTCCTAAAAGAAATGTCTATACCATTAATAACAGTGTTCGGTGTGTTATTTATTTTTAAATCTAAAACAAATTCATATCGATTAACTATATTTTCTACTCTATGTAGACCATTTAGTGCAAAATTATTATCATTAACTCTAACATCAACATAATCACCTTCTCTTAGGTTGTGTGTTCTACCTGAAAAAACAGATAAATTACCTGTAGTAACTTTAATATAGTTTGGGTTGTTTGTTGAACCAGTCGAGTCACATGTAGTTATTTTTAACGCTCCAATAGGATTTAAAAAATTTAAATCACCATCGGAAGGTCCTAATACTTTTTTCAAAATTAAACTATTTTCAGGTACTTTATATTTTGTTTTTAACCTTATTATGTAATCTTCCATTTCACCCTCATCACCTAAAAACTCAACTTTTTGTATCCCCGTATAAATACTATTACTGGTTATACTATATAGATGAAAAAAATCACCTTCTTCTAGTCCGTGTTTTTGTAATGTTTCTAAGTATATTTGTGATTTAGTTCCAGATATGTTTTTATTGTATAGGTTTTTAACTGTAATACCTCTATAGGCTTGGTTTGTTTGTACTTTGGTGTATTTATCAATTCGATATGGGTAAAGTAGTTGTAAGACCCAATTGTATGGGTCATTTGGTGGTGTATTTTGATTTCCACCATAAAATATTGGTGACCATTCTTCGGATTTAGGTGTTACATTACCATTGTTATCAGTTATTGTAACTGTATTATCAGTTATTATGTTTAACCTACCTAAAAATCTATATTTTGTTGATAAAAATCTTTCTTCTATCGCAACGTCCTCTTGACTTAAAACAGATATTATTTTATTTAAATTATCTTTTAATGGTTTAAGTTTAGACTCAAAATTTAATTTATAATTAAAATCAGTGTCTATAGCTAGTTTATACTTAGCCCTACCTAATAACTGTTTAATTCTTTCCATTTTACGATGCTGTTACAGTTGAAGCTCTTTTTACCCTAACTTTTATATCACTCGCTGGGTTTTTAATTTCAAACATGGAGTCTTGGTCCCCAAATAGTGCGTAATCTTCACCTAAATCAATTCTTTTAGCATTGTTAAAAGGTAAAGCTACTGTATCCACTGTTGGTGAAATAAACGATTGGTTTGTTTGGTTTAATGAATAGTTACCACCTATTAAATTGTAAACACGAACATCTATAACATTTAACACCCCACCAACATTATTAATATTTTCTATTAATTGTGCCATATAAATATTATCGCCCATTTCCCATTTTTTAACATCAAAATATTCTTTAATACTATTTATAACATTATTTATGACTTCTGATTGGTTTACTAGTTTGTCTACAAATAAATCTAAATCAAACCCTAAATTTATTATTTTACCATCCCTAATTAAAACATAGTCATTTATCATCCTATAATCAGCTAACCATGTGGCTATATTCTCTTTTAGTGTGTTAGATGACTGGTTACTTAATTTACCACTCGAATCTAACCCCAATATATAAGTTTCTATTTTATTTTGGTCCTCTGTTACCAAGTATCTATAAGGTGAACCAAATTTACCAGGTATTTTACCAATTAGAGCGTTATAATCTTTAATTGTTACCGCTCTGTTTTGTGATGCGAAGTTATATTTAGTTAACTGTCTTATTTGTTCAACAGAAGGTATTCCCGCTCCACCAATCGCTGGTATTGGGTTATTAACCCTTAATGACGTTTTAACTGTTTGGTTTATTGCTGGGGTTGGTCCGTTTATGTTTACGACTGTAGAACCAATACTGTTTATTATATTTGGTCCAACGTTTGAAGATGGTCCACCACCAACTCTATACCTAACAAAAACTGTTGTTTCAGGTTTAATAATCTCACCTAAAGCTGTTGTATTGATAAAATCACCTATTTTTATACCAGATGATGATATGTTTTGTAATTGTTGTTGGTCATTGCTCACACCACTACCAAAAGTTAATTTACAAAAATTATTATCTGTAAATTCTCTAACAAATTTTCTTGTAGTAGTAATGTATTTACCTGGTTTTACAGCTGGGTTATCACTTTCTCTTGTTGAGTCTTCAACAAAAACTTTATCTTCAGCTAATGAATCTAATTCATACCACCTTAAGTTAGGGTCAATGTATTGGTCTAGAGTTGGTAGAGTTGTGTAGTTAGTCCCTTCTAATGTTATAACACTATCTATTGATAAAACATTAAGGTCAGGTAAAAATACTTCTAAAAAGGGTACTGATTCATTCCTTGATATTGTTTTTTTAAATGTTTTAGTTATCCCATTAACAACTAACTCTCTTTTTATTATTGTGTAATCAACTAACGTACCATTACTGTTTATGTTTGGGAGGATTAGTCTGTTGGGTACACCCCCTGAAGTGTAAGGTGAAGAAAAGTCAATGTCTTCGATATTTTCAAAAACTTGTCCACCACCAATAACTTGTGAACCAAATCTTATAACAGGTGAGTATCTAATGTCCCATGTGTCACCTCTTACTGGTATATTGTAAGCGTAATCTACTAAACTAACACTAGGTCTTAATCCAGGTATTTTAAGTCCAAGTGTTCTAGCTATCGCTAAAACGTTTTTTCTTTCTTGAGCATAATCTAGTTGTGTCTCGTTAAATAGTCTATCTGTATTGTAAGATAACATATCACCAACCGCAGCATTTAGTTCCAATAACATCATACCTACAGAGGCATCATTAAAATCAGAAAATATTTCTGGGTAGTATAATTTTATAAAATCTACTAACTCTGTCCTAACGTCAGCGAAGTTTCTTGCTGAATAATTTATTTTTTTTTGTGTTGCCATAATATTTTTTTATATAGTTATTTCGATAAAATCTGTTTTTGTTAAAGCTCCCTCAGTAAAAATATAATCAATCCTAACAACGGCAGCATGCTCTTCCCTAACACTAAATTCATTTTTAAGTGGTCTCTCTATCTTTAATTGTGTTAATTTTAAGTTTGGTAGGTATTTGTCTATAGCCTGTTGTATTTCAGACCTAATAGAACTTTGTGTTTCTTCGTCATTTGGTTCGAATATAAACTTTCTTAAGTCAGCTCCAAATTCTGGTAAATATAGTCTATCACCAGGTGTGGTTAATAATAAATGTATTAAATCTGACTTTATGGCTCGTTTACCTTCCTTGTTCATTTTAAGGAAGTAATTATTCGTAGTGTCATCCTCAAAAGGAAAAGCTATATTAATAAATCTTTCAGCCATATCTTTTTATTATATAAATATTCAATTATGTAATTTATACCCAAAATATCAAATGTAAATTTTAGGCAACAAAAAACCCCACCATTTCTGATGAGGTTAGTCTTAACCGTTTTGTTTACGGATGTTGTACATAGCTTCTAATATTATTTTACTTCACAAGCTCCACCAGCACAAGCTAATTCACCCGATAAGTCTGTATTATCTGTTAATTCAACAATTTTTGATAAATCGATATTAGATAAAGACTTCATCAACTCCCAATAAGTTTCTTCATCACAATCAGTAAAAGGAGCTTGCTGGTACGTTCCCCCATTATAAGGTAGTACAGACAACCCATTATAGTGTTCACGGTTTTCCCACATCCATTCACCAGCAAGTTCCCAATCTTCTTCTTTTAATGAGACTGTTGCTGATACGTTATGTGTGTTTTGTCCTGTTCTGTGTCCAGGTTTAATCCACTCTTGAGCTACTTTCTTAATTCTTTCTAATAAATCGAAAGGTGATTCATGTCTAAGAATAGAACCTTCAGGTGCTTTTTGTGGTACAGAAATTACTGCTGTATCATGTGGTCTAAATACCTCATCCTCAACTAACTCAGGGTGGTTAATGGCTAAATAAGTGTATATGGCTTCATTTTTACCAACCCTAACTCTTCTAACATAGTAATCATTATGCCATGCGTGAATACCTGAAGAAGTACCTAATGTTAATGAAGTTGTTCCAGCTGGTTTAACTGTTGTACATCTAGCTGATTTATTAATACCTAGTATTTTAGATACTCTTAAGTTTTCTTCTTTAACCATTTTAGCTGCTTCAGACATATCATAACCTAAAACAGTACCAGAACCAATACCTGTCATTGATACACCTATTAAAGCGTCTTTTTCTGTTGTTCTTTTCCAAATATCTCTTAGATAATGGAAATCAGTATAAGAAGCTTGTAGTGTCCCAATAAATGATGCTGCCTTTACCCTGTTATTAAAGTCTTCTTGTGACTCAATGTCAGAAGCGTTAACCTCACATAGGTTACAGAATTGGAAAGGTCTAAGAGCAATCTCACAACAAGGATTAGTACCCCAATCTTTATCATAAGAGAAATAAATACCTGGTTCCCCAGCTCCCGATAACTCAACTCTTTTCCATAAATCCAAAAAGAATTCTTTTGTGATTCTATTTCTTAGTAATACTGCCGAATTATTAGCTCTACCTCTTTGTGGGTTAAGTTCCCACCATGGACCTGACTTACAAGAAATCATCTCATTGTCATCAGCTGAGAATAAAGAAATTAAAGCCGCTCTTCTAATACCACCAGCTAATACCGCGTCAGCTATATGACAAACAATGTCATGTACTTCTAGTGTGGTTAATCTCTCCCTATTTTCTTTAGCGTCTAGAACTTTTGTAATGTTATGGATACAATCTTTTAATGGTTGTGGTCCTGGTGCTTTACCACCTGATGTCACTAACAAAGCCCCCTTTTGTCTAATATCTGAATAATCGAATATTGGTGTAGATGAATTAACACCGAAATAAGATTTCATTAAAACTTTGATTGCGTCAGCCCAACCTTCAATTGAGTCACTGATTAAATATCTTCTGCTTCTGTCTGGATTTGGTTTTTGTACTTCAGGTAGTTTTTCTACGTGATGTCTTTGAACTGAGTAACCAACACCCGTTCCACCCAATAATAAAAACATTGTCTCTGAAAATGAATCTATGTGGTCAATAGGTAAAAAGGCACAATTATAAACTCTGTTTGGTGATATTTCTATTGGTCTTCCTCCAAACTGTAAAGACCTCATTGATGGTAGTATTTTTTTATCATACACCATTTTATACACCTCTTCAATATCTTCTTTTAATTTAGGATATTTCTTTTGGTGCATTTCTTTGTTTCTTGTCACTAATTCTTCCCAAGTCTCTCTTCTTTCTTCGATTGGTAGAAATTTTGCGTACTTCATGTAGACAGTAATGTCTGATAGAATCTGATTTGATAATTCCATTTTTTTTTAATTTTTTAATTAATAGTTATTGATTTTCTTTTGTTTCGGTATCCCTTTGTACTTTTCTTAGTTTTGCCATTTTTAACCGTTCTTTTGCGTTTTCTTCTTTTCTTACCTCAACTTTTTTCTCGTAACCTAAAAAAGTATCTGAAGTTTCTGTGTCGATATAAACTTTACCGTTGTCAAACGTACAATCTTCAAAAAGGACACCATCTTTTCCGAATCTAGATTTTAAAACTGCTATTGTCGCTCTATTACCTTCTTTTTGTGATAAACTTCTAGCTATAGACATAATAAAATGTCCGATTTGGGCTTTTTTGATTGACCCACCCATTTGGTCACCAGTAACAACATCTGAAGATATTGAACTTCTGTTACCTTGTACTGCGGTCCATCCCACAATATCATACTCAGTTAACATAGATTCGAACCCTCTCATTACATTACCTTCACCTGACCATTCATCATTATATTTTCTTGTTGATTCAACACAGTCAATATAATCTAAAACAATCATGTCAGGTTTAAACCCTGTTGAGATTAAGTGTCTTACATATGTCTTAATGTGATTAACTGTAACTCCTTCAGAAGGAAACTTTTTAATTATCAAATCGTTTTCTCTACCACCAGTTTTTTCATTAATAACATTTATTACAGCTTCTTTATCGTCTGATAGCTGGTTTAGTTCGATACCACTCCAACAAGCCGCGTGTTTTCTTTTAATTACATCAGGTTTGTCTTCAAAAACAATTTGTAAAACATTTGCTCCCACGTTATAGGCCGTGTTTGCCATTTTAGTAAGTATAGTTGTCTTACCAACACCATAAGGAGCTAATACAACCCCTAACTCACCTCTTGATAGACCTCCATCGGTTAATTCATCAATACCACTTATCCCCGTAGGAACTGGATGCCTAAAATCTTCTTCTAAAACTGTGTCCCATCCCTCAGTAATAGAAGTTCCGTCATCTTTTTCAGCTCCAACGGATAGAGCTTCTTTCATAATCTCAGCACATTCTTCATACCTACCAAACTCACCATTATCGATAATTTTTGATATCTTTTCATTAGCTTTCTTTAATTCTTGTTGTCTACAAAAATTTAAAGACTCCCTTTGAACATACTCCCAATCCTCAACTTCAAGGGTTCTTATTTCTTTTGTAATTTCAAAGACATAATCTTGTGTTATTTTATCTTTGATTTCGACCTTTAAAACTGTTTCTAAAGTGTCCCAAGCTGGGACCTTTTCAAATCTTTCATAATAGTCACTTATTGTCGCGATTATTAATCTAAAATATTCGTTATCAAAATACTTCGCGTGAACAATATCAATAATTCTATCTGAAAATTTTTTGTTAGCTGGATGTAGAATTTGGTTTATCAATTCTGTCTGAAACTTGTACCCTAAATACCCTAACGTTAACTCTTTACTCATTCCCCAACATTTAATAATAAATAACTATTTACAACGATATTCCGCAGTATTCCACACTAAAATTTTCTCCAGAAAATGTCTCTTGTATTTCTTTAATTAAAGCAGGGATTATCTTCCTAACATCCACAGAGTATCTAACTCTTTGTGGATAAACGTTACCAGTAAATCTTCTTTTACCAATAAATCTATCTTCTGTTTTAATTTCAAAATCAAAAACATCTTCATTTTCAAAAATATTTTCTGAAATAATGTCTTCTTGTAATTGTTTTTTGTATGGGTTGTAACTTCTATAGAGATACTCATAAGTTTTCCCCTTCAAGTCTTTTTCTATTAACCTAACACACTCATCTAAACAATCTTGAGACTCGATAGATTTTAAGGATTTTGTCTTGAAGTTTCTAACTGTGAAGTATCTTTGGCAAATAATATTACCATTAATGTACAATACAAATTCAAATTTTTTCATTTTTTTCTTTTTTTAAAGTTTAATTTTTCTTTTTTAATTAATTTAACAAATGGTTCCATAAAATTTAAATAACCATTTTCACCACCAGGTAAAGAATAGATAACACCGTCTTCTATCATCATTTTTAAAACGTTTTTCTGTTCTCTCCCATTAGGGTCTAAAGGTAATTTTATTAAATTTTTAACACATTCTGTAGCCTCTTCAGTTAATAAAGGTTCATTTAAATTGATTATTTTCCTATTTATTTCGTAAAGTGGCCCTTTATGTGTCCCTCTTGTTTTACCCTCAATTATATTCGTAATAACTTTGAGTGGGGTTTTTCTTTCTTCTTGTATTTTTTTACTAGAGTCAATAATTTCATCTAATGTGACTTCCCTTTCTTTAATTTGGGGGAAATACTTTAAAAGTGTGTTTTCAGTTACACCGTCAACACCTTTAATAAAGTCACTTTTACAACCTTCAATAATTTTTACTAAACCAGCATTTTTGTAGTGATGTTCAAAAAACCATTGATAGTTACCTATACCGACCTCCATTTTTTTATCAGCTAAAAAAATAGTAACTTCTTCATTTATCATTTGACATAAATCACGGTCATTAGTATAAATCATTACTTCTTCCATTTTCTTTTTATTTAAACAATAAAAAGCCATTAAATCGTCTGATTCTACATCTGAATGTTCGTACTGTCTTATTGATAGGTCTTCCGCGTATTGTTTTACTCTTAACTTTTGTAGTTCGTATTCTTTATCGAAAAACCTTGGTCTATTCCCTTTGTATTCAGGGTAGTAATCTAATCGCAAAGTACCCCCACGTTCACCATCCCATGTGATTACAACTTTATCAATTTTATGTTCTATGATTATTTTACGTAGGGTACTATAAAAGGCAAATATTCCACCTATATGTTTGTCTTTATAGTAAACGTTCTTAGCTCCGTTATAAGAACGTTTCATAAGAACGTTACCATCGACAATAAGTGTTTTAGTTTTTTTAGGTTTTCTCCTAGGTGTCTTGAGGCCCATGTCGGCTAAAATTAAAAGGTCCAACAATCGTTTCTCTCGCAATATCTTCTTCGGATTGAACTAACACACCTAATTCGATTAATAAATTTTTAGTTTCTTCTGGTATTGGTTGCCCATTAACATAATCTTCTATTGGTTTTTGAATTACATAAAAGCATGATAATTGCGTTTTATCATCGTCAATTAAAGCCTCTTTATTTAACTCTACTAATCTATTATAATCTATTCTCATTATGTGTATTAAGCTAATCCTTGAATATTGTCTTTTACTACTTCGGTTTCAAATGATGTATCACTTTCATCCAATTCTTCCAAACCACTTTTGATAAACATATCCATCCAATAATCGGCGTACTGCTCTTTATAAGCCGCTTCCGCTGACTTGTCGTCTGCAATGAAATCATGTGGTGTGACAATTACTTTACCATCTTGATATCCAATACCATTGACGTGGTTCTTTAAGATTGAAATCTTTGACCTTGTAGCGTAATTGATTTTTCTTCCACCTTTAACTGCGTTTAGTTTATTTGTTCCTGAGTTCTTTTGGTTACCAAATAAGAAGATAAGTGTACTATTTAAGAAAATAGCTTCCCCACCTTTCATCTTAATTTTAGGTTGACCAAAAGGATTGTCAGGTAACTCAACCCATGGTTGATTAACAAACACAATTGTATTGGTGTATGGTGATGTTTCTTTTCTAGAACCTGTAATCCTACCGTTTAGACCCATACCGATTTTATCAGCTAGTACTGATGCGTTATGCATCTTACCACCTTTTCCATCGTAAGTCATCTTACAAGGAATAGACCCAACAGAATCCCATAAGAAACAAATGTCTTTTTGGATTTCTTTTTCTTGTGCGTCTAACACCTCATTAATGTAATCTGTTATTTGTTCTATATAATCGAAATCATCTTTAAACAAAAAGAAACCTTTCCAATCTCCTGGGGAAACTTCGTCACAATCAAACCCCATAAGTTTGGCGTGAGTAAAACTCCATTTCTTTTCTGTTATAATAAAAATAGGTAAGATGTCATTCTTTTGACACCACATAGCCCCTTTAATTAAAGCGGTTGTTTTACCTGTATCTGAATGCCCTAGATAAACATTCAAGTGACCTATGGCTGGGCCAGGTACTCCAGTTGCTTTTTGGAATACCTCACCTAAGTCAATAAATCTATCTTTTTTATATTTAGTCTTACTACTGAATTTATCAGATAAGGCATCAATATCAAAAGTTTTCTTTTTAATTGCTGCTTTGTTAGCCATGTTTTAAGTTTTTTAGAATGGTTGTTCATCATCGTCACTATCGTTAGACTTTGACTCTGTGGTTACTGTTTTTTCTTCTTTTTTAGGTACTGATTTAAATGAAGATTGTGAATCAGAAGAATCATCACCCTTCGCAACAAACTTCTCAAGGTTTTTGTCCCACTGTGGTGTTTCACCATCAGCAATTAACTGAACGTAGTCCAAAGGTTGTGCTTTGTAAACTTCTTTCCAAGAAGTCATGTCTCCCATCCACTCTTTAGCTTTTGGTGACTTTGGGTCTGTTAAAATATCAACGTCTTCCGTGAGGATAGATGTGATTTTAGCATAACCTTTGTTGTCACGACCAACCATTAAAGTAATATCTCTACCTTCTCTTGGGTCTGTAATATCACCTCTTTTTGTGAATAAAGGAATCATTTTATCTAAAGCTCCCTCACCTTTGTAATTATGTGGGAATCTCCAAAATTTAATCCCATCACCTTCGTTGTCTCTACTAATCAATCTAGCTAAGTAGAATTTTCTAGCTGAATACTGAGTAGCTAACTCTTTGTCTGTTTTGTTTCCTGTTTCTTTCCAAGATTTAAAAAGTTCGTCTGAAACTTCACAGAGTGGGCAATGTTCCCCATCGTTATGTTTTCTACAATAGATTTTTCTCCACTTACCACCGACTTTTACTGAGTGCCAGTGTCCCTCATCAAATGGTGTATCACCTTTTTTTACAATAGGGTGAACACTTTCTTTAGGTGGCATAAGTCTAACAGTTAGTTCACCGCTATCTACACCTTCTTCTAATCTTACAGCAAAGTATTTACTGAAATCTTGTTCATATGAACCGCCTGAACTTCCACCAGACTTACTTTTTTCATACTGTTTCGCAATTGCATCGAGTACACTCATAATTTTACTTTTTTTTTAATTTATAATTTGTAATTTCTATGTTAATATTAATAGATTTCTTTGGTTATGTAAACAAGTAATGGGATTAAAATATTAAAATTCTAATCCCATTCCACACTTTGTTTAGTAATATATTTTAGTTACTTTCTGGATTGAAAGAATTTTTTATTTGGTCTTCACTATAGTCGTCATCTACATCTTTAGGGTTTATAACATACTCTGTTTTTTCACCATCTTCTACGTTTTCTCCTGTCGATATTCTGTAGTTTTTATCTGTAGAAGCTTTTTCTTCCCAATAATCAGATAACTTCATATTGAAGGGGTAACTATCTAATGAACGAAGTTCTAGTTTTTCTTCAGGTGTTTTAATGTCTTGTTCTAACTTACCTATTTTTGAAGCTATTGTATCCATTTTTGTTAATTGTGCTTCAAGGTTAGATAACTTATCTGTTAATGATTGTAAATAAGAGCTGTTTTCTTGACCTACTGTTACAGCTTGTTGTGCCATTTCTTTAGCTTCATCTGAACCTTTAACAATAGCGGTAACGTCTATTTCCTCAACTTCTTCACTATCTTCTTCAGCACTTTCTAAATCGTCTGCTGCTGTAAACTCACCAGCGGTACCAAATTCATCCTCAACAGGTTCTTCTTCAGCTGTGGGTTCTTCCTCACCGAAACCACCTTCTTCAGGTGAACCCTCATCACCAAAATCAAATTCGGTGTTTTCTTCTTCACCACCTTCTTCATCTGTAGGTTCTTCTGTTTCGTCTTCAGGGTCTTCTTCAGTTAAATAACCTGGTGCTGATTTACGTGTTTTAACTTCAGTCAATACATTCCCTTTATTGGGGTCATAACTGAATAGGTTTTTAAATCTTTCTAAATCTTCGTTTAATTTATTATTACTCATTTTATCTTGTATATTCACTTAATAATTGACGACCATCGTTGGTGATGATTTTCTTATGTTCTCTTTGAACTAATTCATCGTTATCTTTAATTAAACACTCCTCATCTTCACAATTGTTGTTGTTGTTTAAAAACTTGTTTAAGTTTTTATTAAGTTCTTTTTCTTTGTTTTTATCAGTGTTTTCCATAACTACTTTTTTTTATAAATATGCCGTTATTCTATAATCTTCTTAATTAAAGGTAAAATTTCTAAATTGTTATTTCTTAATGAAATCATGGTATTTTCATATTTAGACCAATCAACCTCGTACTTACTGTAATCAGTATTACCTTTAGGTATATTGTATTCTTTTTCTATTAATTTATTTAAAGAGTTAATTGTAAAAAAAGTGGTTCCTTTTTTGTGAATCTGTACGGTATTAGGTAATTCTTTTCTTATATTTACTTTTTCATCAAAATTTAAGAATAGTCTATATGTTAAAATTATTTCCCCATTGTTTGTTTCAAACAGAAAAACAGACTTTTTTTTAACACCAAAGTTTTTGTATATTTTATGTAGGAATTTATCTAGATAATCAGGGGTTATGAAGGTTGCTAATAATATTACTTTTTTTTGCATTCAAATATGGTATGTATTTTACATTGAGATTTTCCAATTCCTTTGGAATTCTTTCATATTCTTTTACTTCTAGTAAGCTTTTAACCTCATTGATTATGTCCCAGGACAAAAAATTCAAAAGACCCATATCTATGTGATGTATTAAATCATTACAATAAATATAAAGTCTATCTGAATATAAATATCCAGCACAACCTTGAATGTTCTTTTTTAGGTAATTTAAATAGTCTGACTTATTGTTAAAATCAAGTGGGTTGATGTTGTTGATTTTAATTTTAGATGTAATGTCTTCAATGGATTCGAAAACAAACGATTTCATGTGTTCTTCAAACACCTTTCTTTTTTCTCTAGGTGAAAAAGTCCAATAGACATTTTCTTTTATTTTATGGTTTAAAATAGTTGCTCCCATTTCTTTCGCTAAATCGTAACCAACAATAATTTCAACAATACCTTTATCAAATGACATTATTTCCGTCATATAAGGCTTTATTAAGATACTATCTTTAGTTGTTATTTTAATTAATTCCATATTAAATAATAATATTAAAATTATTTAAACAAGTCCAC
>TARA_R110002153_G_scaffold61065_2_pt1 | contig 20116 bp, 15 predicted proteins | sample TARA_R110002153 | Tara Oceans TARA_R110002153 (sample SAMEA4398193) | marine metagenome | biome: Polar Biome; feature: [SRF] surface water layer (ENVO:00010504); material: water (ENVO:00002006), including particulate matter (ENVO:01000060) such as... | depth 5 m
GGGATGTTACCATCCGCTTATGCTTTAAAATTAGCTTTTAAACAAAGCGCTTTTCAAGATAACTAATGATCTCAGAAGACTCATACAACCATTCAACACCATCATCTTTTTCGATGCGCAAACATGGGGTTTGAATCTTTCCACCGCCTTGCAATAACTCTTCACGATAAGGCGAACCTTGTGAGGCGTTACGTTTGACTATAGGCAGATTCATTTTATACATAGCTCTGCGGGTTTTTATGCAAAATGGGCAGGCAAAAAACTGATATAAAGACAGTTTTTCTAGCTCTGTTGCTACTTGTTGTTGTGCTTCTGCAGTGCGTTTTAGTTTGAAACCACGGGTCACAAAATCAATAGCAGCAATGATGCAACCTAACAGGTTGCGAATAAGGTTAATCAATAATTTCATCTATACAGCTCAGTTAGTGAATTTGGGACGATTTAGGCCTGGCCATTATAACAGTTACCTTGTGATATTTTAAAGCTTCTTATCTTACTGTTATAAGTAGCAGTATTTTGGTGCATACTATTATTGAATTACGAAGGTGATGTTCGAGTTAAATAAAGTTAAGGCTGAATTGAAAGTGGAAACAGGTACAACAAAAAATATTGAAATTAATGCAGAGCCTATTGCTCTGTATCAAATACTAAAATTCGAAGCACTAGTATCCAGTGGCGGCGAAGCAAAAGCTGCCATTGATGATGGTAGGGTACTGGTCAATGGAGAAGTAGAAACCAGACGTCGTAAGAAAATAATGTCGGGTGATATTGTCGAATTTGAAGGTGAGCGTTTTAATGTAGTGTTGAAGTAAAAAAACATTCACCTTAAACGTCGACTATTGGGTGTTATGTTGTAATGTCCCAGTTTCTAACGAACTTGCTTCCTCCTAATTTGTCGACTAACTACTGGGCATCTCTATTAGCGTTGTGGGTATAGGTCAGTGAGGCAATAGAGAGCAGGGCACTCTATTGCTTTTTAACTTTTCTACTCGGCTATAAACTCGTTTTGCAAAGGTTCTGCAGTTGTTATTTCTTGCAACGCAAAGGCTTGATTATCACGTACATTCTTTTGCACCGTTACAGCGGCAAATATACTCAGTACATAGGCCATGGCGTAAAAGCCTTTTTCACTAAGCAATAATTCTGCATTGAACAAACCTATGGCTAATAGGGCAATTGATATGCCTGCTGATGCCCATGAAATACTATAATAAATTTTTGAAGTGGCGATACCTTCTGCTTTGTCACGAATGGTTTTTTGTAACGACACCATTGAGAATAAACCGTATAAAATAATACATAAATAATAGCCTTTTTCATTAAGTGCCATATCAGCATTGAATAGGCCTATTCCATAAGCGCCTGCACCAATGATTAAGGCAGCAATAGAGGCTAAAGTGTAAGACTTCGTTGGGGCTTGAGTTTTCATAATCACTTTCCTTTTTGGTCATTTTGTTAGGTCGTTGAACTGGCGCTACAATAAACACTGGTTAATTAAAAATAAACTTTGTTGATGTTTGTAGCGATTATTACTACTAAAGGTATATTAATAATGAACTTTATTTTAAAGCATCTCTGTTTTGCCACCGGCATAAAAGGTGACGCCATGTTGGGCTAATTGATATTGGTCTAAGTACTTGTGAATTGAACCAAAAGTAGCAGTGGCAATTTTGCCTTTGTGATCTTTGGTTGTGACATCATCCATTAACAAAGAGCCAAACATCAATTTAAAGCGACTCGTTCTAACGCGCTGAGCTGTGTAATAGGCGCGGGTATTTGTTTTGAGTTGTTTGATGTCAGTAGTTTGATAAATCGCGGCGTTTATCATGTCTAAAGTGTGTTCAGTGCAATTTTGTAATTGGCTATTCATTGGGTTAGCAATTACTGAGTATTTGGGGTTATGTAAGTTGTTATTTTTACCACCGGCAATTAATTCAATTAGTCCTGTTTGGATTTCGTCACTGGGAATAATAATCCCTGCTTTTAATGTTTGTGCCCCCCAGAAAAAGTCCACTGGATAGTCTTGCACAAGTTGGCTTCTATTTGGCTGACCATCAACCTGATATAGATTGTGGATCGCATAACCTTGAGCCGTTTCACCATTAGTTAGTTGAATATTTGAATACACTGCTATGGCAGTGTGAGTATAGTGAATGCCTTTAGGTAATTCATTCTCAGGCCTACCCACTCGGGCAATGATAAAAGCTCTAGCTCCTTGGGCGGCCGCATACTTTTCTACATCTTTTGCAAACTTAACGATTTTTTCCGGTTCGATGACAGCTTGTTTGTTGGCCTGACTGCCAGCCCAAGTCGGCAAGCAAAATAAGGCCAATAAGATAAATACATTTATAACTTTCATGGTTTCATTCCTTTAAAAATAGACGCTGCCAAACAAAATTGGCAGCGTTGCTTTAACTAGTGACTCTGAACAACGGTTTGTTTTTGCTGGGTAACAATCACTTTGTTTGGTGCAGGATCTGCAGTAATAGTGGTTTCGGTAATAACCAATGGGCCATGATGTGTATGGCTACTGGCCGAATTGGCGATAGAAGCCGCTGTTTTAACACTGGCTGCCCCAGCTGATAATGCTACGCTTCCCGCTACTACAAGCGGCACAGCAACTACCGCACTGGCTACTTGAGCTGTGGATACCGCACCATGACCCGCAGCTAACACAGAATGTTTACTGGCTTGGCCGCTATGCTGAGTTGAACCTTCAGCTTTTACGGCTACAGATGTAATAGAAAGGGTAAATACCAAAGCAATAGTTGTAAGTTTCATTGTTCTTCCTTTTGGGTTGTGATCGAGATAAAGACTAGGCTTTAGTATTTAATAGGTAAACACTGTTGTGTTTTGTATACTCATTTGACACTTTTGGTATAGTTTATTAATACCTTTCGATAAATTGAGGAAACTTATGAGTCAAATAAGTCAGGTTAATAAAACGTTGAAACAGCTGTTACGGCAACAGCAGATCACTTACAAAGATATTGCCCTTAAGCTCGACATGAGCGAAGCCAATGTTAAACGGATCTTTTCCACTGAAAGTTTTACTTTGCAGCGCCTTGAACAATTTTGTGACATATTGCAGATGAGGCTATCTGATTTGTTCGTCTTAACCGAAAAACAAGTACAGCAAATCAGTCAGTTAACGGTAGAGCAAGAAAATGAGTTATTGGCTGATCCTAAGTTGTTGTTAGTGGCCGTGTGTGTGCGTGATGCTTGGAAGTTTGATGAGATCATCAATTATTACGCTATAGATAAACATCAATGTATTCAGCTATTGGCGAGATTAGATAAACTTAAAATTATCGATTTATTGCCGAATAATCATTTTAAATCGCTGATTGCCCAAGATTTTAGGTGGATACCTAGAGGTCCATTAGAAAAGTTTATGGAGCAGGAAGTCATGGTGAAATTTATGGCACCTAAACAAAATGAACAATGGCTGTTTCGTTTTTATCTGCGGGGCCGTTACTCCCAATCATCTATCGAAATTATTCAGCGTAAACTCAATCAATTAACCAAAGAAGCGGCTGTGTTGAATCAAGAAGATGCAGATTTGCCACTAAATAAACGTCAACATATCGGTATGCTTATGGCGATGCGTCCTTGGGAGCCATCGTTATTTGAAAATATGCGTAAATAGGGGAGTAGTTAGATATACCCATACGACCTGAATCTTAGTGGATGCTTCAGGCCGTATGAGTTTTTATTATACAAATTAAGCCTTATCTTGCCGTCCATCCTCCATCAATCACTAAGGCTTGAGCGGTGATGTTTCTGGCTTCATTGCTTAGCAAAAATGCGGCTGTTGCTGCCAACTCATCTATTCCAATAAAAGCTTTTTTAGGCATAGGTGCCAGCATAATGGTATTTACCACTTCTTCTTCACTGATCCCATTTTCAATTGCTTGAGCCGCTATTTGATTTTCAACCAAAGGCGTTTTTACGTAAGCGGGGCACAAGGTATTGACAGTCACATCACAATCACCTGTTTCTAAGGCAAGGGTTTTAGCGAAGCCCAATAATCCATGTTTAGCGGCGACATAGGCAGATTTAAAGGGGGATGCCACTACTGAATGTACAGAGCCTATATTGATAATACGCCCGTAATTTTGCTTGCGCATGTTAGGTAATAACGCTTGGCTAAGCATTGCAGGTGCCACTAACATTATATTGATCAGCAGTTGCCATTTTTCAGGCGGGAAGTCCTCAAGCTTACTGACGTGTTGCACTCCCGCATTGTTGATTAACACATCTACTGTTAACGGAAGTAGGGTGTTTGCTAGGTTAGCCACATCTTGCAAATTGGTGACATCGAGTTCAATTGCTGACGCACTAATATCCTGATTGTGTAATTGTTCAACAGCTATTGTTGCTGCAGCCAAATTAATATCGGCAATGATAATGTGATGCCCCAAGCTACCTAAGTGTTGTGCAATACCCAAACCAATACCACTAGCGCCACCTGTAATAAGTACATTTCTTTTAGTCATATAGACTCTCCTAGATATCTAATTTTTGAGTCAATGACTCTGCAATTTGTTTAACAGCTTCAATTTGTTGGCCATTTTGGTTGGCATAGTCGTTGCCTGTATAACCCCACCAATCCCAACAGCCTTGGGGATTTAGCGGCATAAACATGGAGTTTTTAGTTTGCGGGTAAAGTACAACAAGATGATTAGCGTCTGCCCAATTATTTAAACCATTGTTTTCGACAAACTGGGTACCTACAGTTTGCTCATTTTGCTGACAGCCATGAAAACTAATATGTAACTGACAACTTTCACCTTCCTGACAACTTTCAGGGATATACACAAATCCTTGGTTGGCAAGACTAGCTGCTTGCTCACCACCTAATAATTGTTGATCAATTGCAACAAGCTTTCCTAGTGGTACGGCATTTCGTGCTTGAAGATCCAAGTACAGAAAATTCAGCATGTTTCCTGCCGCATCATAATCACAATTACCAATAAAAGGAGACTCAGATACATCACATTGTGAACCAGTAGCAAGGGTTGGAAAGTGGTGAGCAAAAGGTTTTTGGTTAACATATTGCACATTTTGGGGTTCAATCCACTTAAGATATTGCTCTTGTAAGGCTTGAGTCACATTAGCATCAATTTTAGTGTCTTTTGTGCCTCTTAATAACCACACTTTGCTGTTTTTTAGATTTTCTAATTTAGCGATTTTTTGCTGATCTTCATAAGCTTCAGCTTGAAGTGTTAGATTTTGCTTGGTTGCATCTGTACTTTTATTAACACATTGTGCAAGAGCCGTTTTGATACTGTTTTGGGCACAATAATAAGGCCCAGCAGCAATGATGCCTACTTTGTCTACCCAATCAGAGTGCGCAATATGGAATTGATTGGCCATATAACCGCCACTCGACAATCCTGATACACCAATCTTGGTCAGATCTAAATTGAGTTTTTTGGCAGCAAGCTGACCACTATTGATAAGCAAACAGCTTACCAATAAAATTGTTAGGTTTTTCATTTTCATCCTCTTTGATGATTTGAATTATTGTTCTATAAATTCTTTGATTTGTAGCGCTTTTTGACTGATAGCAATCACACCATTTAAGTGACCTGAATCACCAGACAACTCCTGTAATTGACTATCCTTGCCTAGATCATTGAGTTGTTGATTTGCCTCATGACTTAGATATGGCATGAGTAACAAATCATTAGATGAAGGCAAAAATAGGCTTTTGGCTTTGATTTTTGTTAAACCCTCGGCAAGGTTTTTGCCATGACCGGCAATAAACAATTGAGATGCTCTGGCTAAATATAAAAGATGGTTAGCATCGACTAGTTTAGCCCGTGATTCCGCGCGTTCTCTAAGCCAGTTCGTTATGGAATATGTGCCATTAATGGAATGCAGTGGCTCAGATTGCAAAGCTTGGTGATTAATTGCTTTTGTTTCGCCAATTTGATTAAACGCTTGAGGGGTTAATGCATCTTGTGTGATAAACATTAACGCTGCAATTAAGCCCTCAGTGGGTGCTGTATGCTCATAATAATCACCATTGCGCCAATTAGGATCGAGTCGAATTGGGATCGCCCAACGTTCTATTAAAGCTGTGGTCCAGGCATCACTTTGGCCACTACCAATAACAGAGATCATTCTAGGCACCCAGTCTGGATAGGCAGATGCCCAGTCAATGGCTTGCATCGACCCCATAGAAGCACCAATCACTGCATGTAGCTTTTTGATACCTAAACTTTCGAGTACCAATTTTTGTACATTCACAAAATCTCGGATGGTCACTACTGGGAAGTCTAGGCCATAAACCTTGCCCGTATCGGGATTGATTGACGCAGGGCCTGTGGTAATGACATTAGGATCTTTTGCAGCTAAATTAGCCAAACTGTCGACACTAATGACATAAAATTTGTTGGTGTCTATGGCTTTGCCGGGACCAATTAAGGCATCCCAATAACCGGCTTGTTTATCGTCTTTTGAGTATTTTCCAGCCGCATGGGAATTGCCACTAAAGAAGTGAGTCACTAATATAACATTGTCTTTTTGTGCATTTAATTTGCCATAACTTTCCCAACCCACAGCCACTTTTTTAATGGTATGGCCATTAAATGTTTTGAAATTGGTGGTATCAAAACGTTGTTTGACCACCAATAACTCTGCTGAAGTGAAGGAACTAAATAATAAGGCACCAAAAATAACTAAATATTTGATGTGTCTTAAGTTTGGGTGTTTCATATTTGTGTATTTCCCAATAAATATTTATGTAAAGCTAAATATAGCAATAGCTAGTGCAACACCGCACAGTGGCACTACAACTGTCAGGGCGCCCAATGCCCAGTATGCTTGTTGATGGGTTTCTTGACAGATAGCTCGAATGGTTGTTACCACATAACCATTATGTGGCAATGAATCTAAAGCTCCTGAAGATATAGAGACAATTCTATGTAACTCTTCTGGGTCGACTCCTTGATCCAAATAACCGGGAGCCAGTAAAGGCAATGCAATGACTTGGCCACCAGATGCTGAGCCTGTTAACCCCGCAATGACGCTTATCGCTATGGCAGCCCCGATTAACTCGTTACCGGGTATCTGTGCCATCACTTCGACAGCCGTTTGAAATGCAGCTGTAGATTTAGCAATGCTACCAAAGCCCACTACTGCAGCTGTATTACCAATAGCGATAAGAGCACCAGTGGTTCCTGCAGTAACAGCATTTTGTAAATTGTGAAAATACTTGTAGTTAATCGTCATCAAACACAATACACCGCCCCCTAGCGCCACTATTAACGCCAGCTGCTGTAGTGAATCGTGTAATAAAAAAGATAAAATTAACACCACAAAAAGTGGAATAATACCAGTGAAAGGGTGGGGGTAATCGCGCTCTGGGATGGCAGGGTCATGATCACGTGCTTCAAAATGTTCACCGTTGGCCACTGCCTTGTTGATCATCTTGCGCATCCACCAAAAACCAAAAGTAGCCATAAAAATAGCCACGACTAAGCTGACTTCCCAAGCAGCAAAAGGCGATGTGCCTAAGTATTTGATGGGGATCCAGTTTTGAATTTCAGGCGAACCTGCGGAAGTCATAGTAAAAGTAACTGAACCAAATGCCAGTGCCGCTGGAATAAAACGTCGCGGTAAATTAGCATCTTTAAATAAACTAAGTGCCATAGGGTAGACTGAAAAAGCCACCACAAATACACTAACTCCACCGTAGGTGAGCACAGCACAGGCTAACACTACGGCAACCACTGCTTGTTGTCTGCCTAGCTTGCTAATTATCCACCTCGATAACGAGTCGGCGGCACCGGTATCTTCCATAAATTTGCCAAACAATGAACCTAGCAAAAACATAAAAAACCAAGACGCTATAAAGCCAGAAAAACCTTGCATGTAGTTAGTTACAAAATTGATATCTCCGATAAAAATGGGTAAACCACTGGTCAGTGCGACTATAAGTGCGCAAAAAGGGGCAGCTATAAATAGGTTCATTCCGCGAATAGTTAATACTATTAACAGCAATAACCCACCTACTAAGCCAATTAAACTAAGCATATTATCTGTTTCCTTTAAATTGAGTCTGTGACCGCAGACAAATAAAAAGGATGGCATTAGTGTGTGGCAAAGATTAATTAATGCCCATAGTACTATGGTACTAAGGACAACAAGTCAGTTCTGGATTAATGTTACCTAGACCGCAGCAAATAGAAAAAACAAAAAAACAAAAACTATATCCAAGGACACATAATGAAAAATACAAATAACAATAACAAGCAATGTTTGACTGCTACTAAACAATTATTTAATCAATCGCTTTGCGCCATAGCTGTTGGAGCTGTGTTGTTTACAAGCGGCAATCTGCAGGCCCAAGAGAACGAAAAGAAGAAAGGCCTTGAACGAATTGAGGTAACAGCTCGTAAAACTACAGAAAGTTTGCAAGAAGTGCCAATTGCCGTTACGTCAATTGGTGAAGCTGAATTGCTAGCAAAAGGTATTTCTGTTTTGACCGAAATTCAGCAATTTTCACCTAATACCACTTTGCAAAATAGTCGTGGTACAAACTCCACCCTTACCGCTTTTATTCGTGGAGTGGGTCAACAAGATCCACTTTGGGGTTATGAGTCAGGTGTAGGTATATACATTGACGACGTTTATATCGCTCGCCCTCAAGGTGCCGTTTTGGACCTATTAGATGTGCAACGAATTGAAGTTTTACGTGGCCCTCAGGGCACACTGTATGGTAAAAATACTATCGGTGGCGCCATTAAATATGTGACTAAAGAAATGTCAGGCGACGCTACATTAGATGTGGCTGGTACTTTGGGAAGTTACGCACAACGTGATATCAAACTAACGGGGCAATTCCCCATTATTGAAGACAAATTATTTGTTGGTTTTGGTTATGGTAACCTTAACCGTGATGGTTTTGGTGAATATTTAGAGTCAGCCCTTCCCAATCAAGACTTAGAAAATTATAATAAAGATCTCTGGGCTGCCCGTTTAAATGTTGAATTTCACCCCTCCGAAAATTTGTTTTTCCGTTTAGGATGGGACAAAACCGAAGATACATCTAACTCAAAAGGCGGTTTCCGTTTATTACCTAGCCGAGTCACTAATGCACCTGTACCAGATAGTGTTTACGACTCCTACACTAGTTTACCAACATACAATAAAGTTGAGTTAGAAGGTTACAGTTGGTTGGCACAATATGATGTGAATGAATCACTACAAGTGAAATATATCGGTTCACACCGTGAAAGTTATTCTCCTACTAACATCGATTTTGATAATACAGCGATAGACATTTTTGATGTGCCTGCTGAATATACCGACAGCAACGATACCCACGAAATCAACTTAAATTACGCTGGAGATGGATTTGGCGTAGTGGGTGGTCTTTATCTTTATGATGGGGAGTCATGTGGTAATTTTGACGCGATTTTAGGTTTCTTAGGGCGAGCCGCCTTTGGTACACCAGGACTTACGCGAGAAGTCACTGGTTGTAATAATAGTAAAAGCCAAGCGGTTTACGCTAAAAGCAATATTGACTTGTCAGAAAAATGGTCAATGTCTGTAGGTTTGCGTTATACCAAAGAAGAAAAAGAGGCTACCGTCAGGAATGGCTTAGTGACTGAAAACGGAATTTTCGTCAACGCCTATCCTTCAACTGGCTGGATCCCCGGATATACGAGACCTGATGGTGATCTAGTGCCACAAGTATTAGGTACGGATACTGATGGTGATGGTGTATTAGATGCCCCAGCCAAGGCCGATTGGTCACGTTTAACGCCTAGTTTAAGTGTTGAATATCAACATTCATCAGACACTATGTTTTACGCAAGTTACGGACAAGGCTTTAAATCAGGTACTTTTAACCCTAGAGCGACTATTAACGAGCCGTCTGTTGATCCTGAAATTGTTGATTCTATTGAAATCGGCATGAAAAGTGATTGGAACGATAATCTACGTACTAATGTCACTGTGTTTAAACTTGAGCATAAAGACAGACAATATATTTCAGTTTTACCTGTTAGTTCTCCAGAAGATTTACAACAAATTTTGGGTAACGTAGGTAGTTCTAACGCCCAAGGTCTTGAAGCTGAAATCACTTATGCGGCCACTGACGATTTAACTTTTGATGTTGCTTTTGGTTATATTGACGCAGAGTTTGAAGAAGTCATTCAACAAACTGAAAATGGCCCAATAGATGTTGCTGACTCATTTGCCATAGGTAACACTCCAGACTATACGGCTAATTTTGCAGCTACCTATCTTTGGTCAAATGATTTAGGTGATTTTGCCTTTAACGCCAACTATTACTACCGTGATGACTACACTGTTACCGAAACAGCCAATAGTTTAATCACACAAGATGGTTATGGTTTGTTTAACATGAGTGTGTCTTGGTCTAGTATAGACGGACAGTGGTATGGCGGTATACATGCTAAAAACTTAACAGACGAAGAGTATGTGGTGGGCGGTTATCAATTTGTTACTGAAAATGCTGATGATCCTACTGGCTATACTGCAGGTACGGGTGGTGATAACACTTTGATTGGTTATTACGGTGATCCTATGACTGTTAGTTTAACGGTTGGTTACAGATTCTAATTTGTTTTTATTATACCAAGGCAGCTTCGGCTGCCTTTTTGTGTTTATGCATTGGCTTAACTCTAAAATAATCATACCCTTATAGTCTATTAGTTGAACTCATCAGTTATTACCCCTAAAGGTTATATTAATGCATGCGAAAGCCATAGTTGCAGACGACCACCCCTTATTTCGTAGTGCGTTAAAACACGCTGTATTAAGTGTATTAGGTGACAACATATTAGAATCTGCGAGTTTTGATGAAACGCTAGATTTATTAAACATTCATCACAATATCGAACTGGTATTTTTGGACTTAAACATGCCCGGTAATCAAGGGCTAACTGGGTTAACTGTGCTGCGTAACAATTACCCTGATGTTTTGGTGGTGATAGTGTCGGCTGAAGAACGTCCAGATATCATCAAAAAAGCCATAGACTTTGGTTCCAGTGGTTATATCCCTAAATCTACCCCATTGCCCATTATCACCCAAGCAGTAGAGCAAATACTCGATGGGCAAATATGGGTGCCAGAGGATATGCTCAACGACGTTAAGCAGCTTAATAACGCCGAATACATCACTTTTGCTTCGCGATTAGAAAAACTGACACCTCATCAACTTAAAGTGTTACAGCTGATGGCAGATGGTTTATTAAACAAACAAATCGCTTACGAGCTACAAGTCAGCGAGTCCACAATCAAGCAACATGTATCTGCAGTGTTAAACAAACTGGGCTTTAATAACCGCACGCAGGCTGGTGTGATGTTTAAAAGTGTGATGAGTACCGTTGCAGGAGGGTAGCCTAATTATCCTCTAAGTATAATAAAGGTTTTTCAAAAGCATCTGCCAACCCATCACATATCTTACTAAGTTTTTATTCTCAGTTAACTAAGTTTTTTGTGATCCTTGTTAGTTCAAAGGTTAGTCTTTAGTATCAGCCGTAATTATTACTAATAACAAGGCTAACAATGAGAATTAGAACGCTAACAAAAGCATGTTTAGTTCTGCAGTTCTTATTATTTGGCAATGTGGCAAGTGCCGCCGAAAAAATCACCGTTGCCTTTGGTGAAGTATTGGCGCCATGGGTTTTGGTTGATACTAACGAAGGCATCATTGTGGACTTACTTAAAGCTGCAATGACACCTTTGGGTTATGAAATAGAACATCTCTATTTACCATATGCTCGTCGTACTAAAGCATATCAGACAGGAGACGTTGATGTTGTCTCTGATATGAATTTGAACACCATCAAGCAATATGGCTTAAATGGTTTTTTTTCTGACATCGCATACTCTTATGAGAACTTCGCTTTTAGTTTGCATAAAAATCAGTATCAGCTAACACAACTGAGCGACCTAGAAAGTTATAGTTTACTCTCCTGGCAAGATGCGGCAGTGCATTTAGGTCATGATTATGCTGAGATGGTTAGTAAACACCCTCAATATGGCGAAACTTTTGATCAAGAAAATCAAGTGAAAATGCTGTTTTTAGAAAGATATGAGGTGATACAAATGGACGCCCATATTTTTGATTATTACCGGGTAAAGTTAGCAAAATATGACGTAATTGATATGTCCCAAAAAGTTGATCGTTTTGACATTTTTGGCGCTAGTCCCAATGGTTTTTTGTTTAAATCAAAAAAAATGCGCGATGAATTTAATAGACAATTACGCTGGCTCAAATCCACAGGGCAATATCAAAAAATATTCGAACGTTATATGTAGTCCAGTTTTATTTTATATTTGAGAAGACTTCAAATTGCAAAAAATTAACTGCGGATGTAGAGTTCTAAATGTAATATTTGCAGGGCTAAGTCTAAGGTATTCGCGTTGATAGAACCTAACTTGATAATGATAAACGTATATGAACTGAAGGCACATTATTTGCCGATCTTTTGTTTGAATTATCCTAAACGGAACTATGGAATATGACGTCAAAACAGATCAATGACACAAATCAGTTAAGACAATTAGATGAAAACCCCAATCATATTGAGATGTATCTCAATGCTGTTTTCAATAATTCAAAGGATCCATTATTTATAAAGGATGATGAATGTAGGTTGTTACTCGTCAATGATGCCTTTTGTAGTATGTTTGGATTGCCTAGGAATAAAATAATCGGCAAAACCCTTGCTGAAACAGTGACACCGAGCGAGAGGGAGCATTTTTTATCAATCGATAGACAAGTATTGGAGCAAGGTAAGGAGATTTTATGCGAAGAAACACTAACATTTAGTGGCGAGCAAACTAAGATAATTCTAACAAGAAAAAATCGATACACAGATCCCCAAGGTAACTATTTTCTAGTAGGCACAATTTACGATATCACTGCACGTAAACAAACCGAATTACGTGAAACATCGCGCACTCATGTATTAGAACTCATTACTAGTGGCGAAGTGTTACCAGTTATTCTAGCTAGCATTGTGAGCGCTGTTGAACAATTAAATCCAGATATGTTATGTAGTATTTTATTACTAGACAATGCAGGCAAACACCTGTTGAGTGGTACTGCATCTAGCCTCCCAGATTTTTATAACGAAGCGATCCATGGAATAGAGATAGGTATTGGCGTTGGCTCTTGCGGCACAGCCGCTTTTAAAAATGAGCGGGTCATTGTTGATGATATTCAGACCCATCCTTACTGGGTTTCCTATAAAGAACTGGCAAATAATGCGGGACTAGGCGCATGTTGGTCAGAACCAATACGCTCTACAACAGGGAAAGTGCTGGGTACTTTTGCTATTTATCACCACGACGTTAATATTCCAACAGAAGCTGATCTTGTCTTAATTGAACAATCAGCGAATTTGGCAAGCATCGCCATTGAGAAAAAACAAGCCGAAGAAAAACTAAAGCGTGCAGCCAGTGTATTCTCTCACGCCCATGAGGGCATCATGATTACCGATGCCAATGCAATTATAACTGAGGTTAACGCTACTTTCAGTCAGATAACGGGTTACTCTCCTGAGGATGTTCTGGGAAAAAATCCAAACATTCTGCAATCTACGCGTCAAACCCCAGAATTTTATGCCGAAATGTGGGCAGCTCTACATACACAAGACCACTGGCGTGGCGAAATTTGGAACCGCCGTAAAAATGGTGAAATTTACCCTGAAATACTGACCATCAGCGCCGTTAAAAATTCTGCTGGTATAGTGCAGCACTACGTTTCACTATGCACTGACATTACATCAATGAAAGCGCATCAAAATCAATTAGAGCATATTGCCCATTTCGATTTACTTACTAATTTACCTAATCGTGTGTTACTGGCTGACCGATTATCTCAAGCCATGTTGCATTGCAAACGTCATGAGCAGTCATTGGCTGTCGTATTTCTAGATTTAGATGGCTTTAAACATGTTAATGATAGCAATGGCCATAATATAGGCGATGAACTGCTGATCGCACTCTCAGTGCGAATGAAAAAGGCGTTACGTGAAGGTGACAGCTTAGCCAGAATAGGTGGTGATGAATTTGTGGCTGTATTAACTGATTTAAATACAGTTGAAGATTGTGAACCGGTATTAGAGCGATTACTTTTGGCAGCGTCAAAACCTATTACAGTTGGCGGCGTGGTATTAAATGTATCGGCCAGTATAGGTGTCACCCTTTACCCTCAAGATAGTGTCGATGCCGATCAGCTTATGCGTCATGCTGATCAAGCTATGTATGTAGCTAAAGAGTCGGGTAAGAATCGTTTTCACTTATTTGATACTGCTCAAGATGATGCTATGAAAGCCGAACGAGAAAGCCTTGAAGCTATCCGAAGCGCATTGGATAACCATCAATTTGTGTTGCATTATCAGCCTAAAGTTAATATGCGCTCGGGCAAAGTTACCGGTGTTGAAGCGCTTATTCGCTGGCAGCATCCAGTACGTGGTTTATTAAATCCAATCGAGTTTTTGCCCATCATTGAAAATAATCCCATGATTGTCGAGATAGGGGAGTGGGTTATTCATAGCGCGTTGACACAAATCAACCTATGGCAAAATATGAGGCTTAATCTCCCTTTATTCACTAGTGTTAACATTGCAGCGGTACAACTACAGCAGCCTGACTTTACTCAGAGGCTAACAACACTGCTAACGGCCCATCCTAATGTTTTACCAAGCTACTTAGAGCTTGAGGTGCTGGAAACAAGTGCCTTAGATGATGTAAATCATGTTTCAACAATCATGCATGCTTGTATGGCGCTGGGTGTAAGTTTTGCATTAGATGACTTTGGTACAGGCTATTCGTCTCTGACTTATCTTAGACGATTACCAGCTAATTTAATTAAGATAGATCAGAGCTTTGTGCGCGATATGTTGATTGATGCTGATGACTTGGCGATTGTAAAAGGTGTGATTGCTTTAGCTAAATTATTTAATCGTGAGGTAATTGCTGAAGGTGTTGAAACGATTGAGCATGGCACTGCGCTTTTGCAATTAGGTTGTGAATTGGCGCAAGGATATGGCATTGCCAGACCCATGCCTGCAGATGATATTCCGCAATGGGTATCAAACTGGAAAGCTAATGAGGCTTGGCAGGTATAAAGTCTACTTGTGGCTAACCGACTGGACTCACAGCTGACAGCTTTACCCTTCAGTGCGCTACCGTTCGAAGCGGACAATGTATAGGTTCAACCTACAACATAATTTCTAGATGAGTCCTAGGTTAATGCCAAAAAATATTGTTATTGACCTGTAAAAACAATTAACCGAGAGCGCTTATTTCTTCAAGTGCCAGTTCAATTTCCTGTTCATTATTAAGCAATGAAGGCGCAAATCGGGCAAAACTTTGCCGATAGGGTGTACTACTCATAATAATGCCTTTTTTGTGCATCATTTCCACTACTGTTTCAGCTTTGATTCCTTTCACATCGAAACATACTAGGCCTGAAGAAAGTTCACTATTAGCTGGGGTGTAAAGTGTAACATTTGGCATCTTTGCCAGACCTTGCTTGGTTTGTTGGTTCAACTGATGAATGCGCTCTTGAACTTTGTCTTTACCTAATTGTAAATGCAGGTTGAATGCTTCTGGCAATGCCCAGCGATGCTCAAATGAATGGAATCCACCTGGCGACATGTGTTCGCCTAATGGCACTTGATCTTGTGTCATACCACCAAGCCAAACCTCGTAAGACGCGCTAAAACTAGGGATCACCGGCTCGCTTTGTTCCCAAGCACGATCATTTCCCCAAACAACACCTGTACCTCTAGGACCAAATATCCATTTGTGTGTTCCTGCGACAAAAAAATCACACCCTAATTGACTCACATCCTGATTTTCAATGCCAAATCCATGTACGCCGTCTACACAAAATAATATTTGTTGCTTAGCCTTTCGCTTTTTATTGAGCTCATTTATGGTGTCAGCCATAGCTCTTATAGGTAATTTTACACCTGTGGAAGAGTGCACCCAAGTTGCGGCTACAACCCGGGTTTCTGGGTTAATTGCGGCTCGAAGTCGTTTCTGAACATCACTTACACTGACTTGTGCTGGGTCTTCATATAAGGCGATACGTCGTACTTTGGCACCGGTGCGCTTTGCTCTAAAAGCCAGTGACATATCTGTAGAATAGTGATCATGCACGGTTTGTAATATCTCATCACCTTGCTGTAGTTTTAAGCCGCTATAAATCAAGCCTAATCCCATTGTTGTGCTATCGGTCAGTGCAACGTTTTCAGCTTTACCGCCCATATATTGGGCTGCAACTTTACTGATGTGAGCATCGATAGTTTGAAAATGATGGTGCCAATAATCCGATGGGTTTTCATCAAATCCGCGACGGTGTTTTTCGATCGCATCAGATACTGGTTTTGGGTGTGAGGCCAACAAAAAAGTCGATAACTGAATATAATCTCGGGTAAGTGGAAACAAATTACGTAAAGCTTTCCAGTCTCCTGGTTTAATGGTGTCATTGTTAACATCTAGTACCGAAGTTGCTCCTAATATTGATGCGGGGGCTAATAAACCCGTTCCTACACTAAGTCCCAACACATTTAAAAATTGACGTCTTAACATGTATCTTTCCTTTTCCAAATAAACGCAGCTTTATTAAGAAGTTAATCTTTTATTTTGCCGCAAGATAAGAGTTTTGAGTGTAGTGTACATAGTGAATTTGTTCCTTTGCATTACTAAAAAATATTTGGGCAGGAATAGGGTTTTGCTTGTTATCTCTATGTTTCTATTCGTTGAAAAGTTATGTTTATGTGGTCTCGATATTTAATTTAGGCAAAACAATAAGCTTGATGGGCAATGGCAGAAGACAAGCTATTGGTATAATTGCTTGATAAAACGCTTCAAGGCCGCAGGTTTTATCGGTTTGGGCAAATAATGTAATTGAGCATCAATTGCTTGATTACGTACTTCTTCGGTTCTATCGGCGCTGCTTAATACACCAGGTATATTCACTTGCCATTTGTTTCGAAGTGCTTCTGCTGCTTGTGTACCTGTTGCTCCGTTATCTAAGTGGTAGTCTAAAAACAATAAGTCTGGGCATGTTGGGCAATGTGATAATGCATCTTCAATGTTATCAAAGGCATAAAATGTTGCTCCCCAGCTACCTAATAAATGACTTACTGCCTCGATGGTGTATTTGTCGTTTTCAATCAGCACGACTACTTTATTTGTTAGCAGCGCGGAAGAGTCAGTAGTTACATTGTTTTGTATTGCATCCGAGCTAGTCACAGCTAAACCCCTAGGCACGGTTATTTCAAAACAGCTACCTTGGTTAACTGCCGACTTCACTTCAACATTGTGGTGAAGTAGGGCACTGATTCGTTCTACTATGGTCAGGCCTAATCCCAAACCTTGATTGCTGTTGTGCTGGTCAAGCTGATTAAATTCTTCGAATATGGCTTTTTGTTGATTGAGGGCAATACCTTTTCCAGTATCGTAGATCCTAATTTTGAGATTGTGCTTCTGTCTTTTCGCTACAATGAGTATTTTTCCAGTGTCGGTATAGCGAATAGCATTGGAAATCAAATTTTGCAGTATTCGCCTTAGCAACTTTTTGTCTGATTGAATAGAACAGGAGCTTGCAACATATCTAAGCTCTAAGCCTTTACGCGATGCAGAAATGGCAAACTCTTTCACTAAAGGGGTTAATAAATCATTTAGTTTAAAGTGTTGAATATTAGTGCTCAGTATCCCTGAATCTAGTCGAGTCATATCCAGAAGAGTTGATAATAGTTCTTCAGCGTTTGTAAGGGATTGGATTAAGTTTTGGCTCATTTCCGCCAACTCTTGATTGGGGGCTTTTTCTTTTATCAGAGACGCAAATAAACTAGCGGCGTTAAAGGGTTGCATTAAATCGTGGCCAGCGGCGGCAAGGAACTTAGTTTTGCTGTCGTTGGCTTTTTCGGCTTCTTGTCGTGCTTCATCAAGGGCTAGGTTGGCTGTTTGTAATTGTTCTGTACGCTCAATTACTCGGCTTTCTAAGAGTTGTTTCGATTGCTGTAATTGCTGCTGAATATTAATGTAGTCGGTAATATCACTATAGGTCGTCACAAACCCGCCGCCTGGCAGGGGGCTTCCGTTCACTTCTATGGTTTGTCCGTTTTTTTGCTCGCGCACGTTTTTGTAGTGACTACCAATACGCATGTACTGCATACGTTTTTCAATTTCTGCGTCTAGCTGCTCTTTTTTACCAAAGAGTCCTCTTTGAGCGTTAAACAACAATAACTCTTTAATTGGGATACCCACTTTGATCAAGCTAGCAGGGTAGTTGAATAACTCTACGTAACGTTGATTCCAAGCTAAAAGAGACAAATTCACATCTACTACACATATACCTTGTTGAATATGTTCTACCGAGGATTGTAATACTTCATGATTAAAGTGAAAGGTTTGACTGGCTTCTTCAACCAGTTCAACTAGTTCGGCCAGAGCAACATCTTTTTTCTCTGCAATAGCAGAGAGTAAAATTCTGGCGCTGACGTTACCAACTTGATTGGCAATTTCATTTTCTATGTTGGCGAGCAACTTGGGGCTGGCATATCCCGACCGTTGCTCGGTTGGCAGATTATTAAGTAAAAACTGATGACGGTCTTTATCCAACACTTTTTCAGTGACAGCAAGCAACTTAGATATCTTAGTGGCTTGGCTTAATGTTGAAAACTGATGTTCCTTTTGATCGCCAAATTTCTGTTCTCGGCTTGCTGGCAAAATCAAACTGAAGAAAACAAAACAAAACAGATTAACTAATAGGCTGAGCACAAACCCCGATGCAAGTTGTAAATCGTCTGGCGGTGGATCAAAATAATAACTGGCGGTAATGCTCGGCCAAAGCAACCAGTAAGCCCAACATAAAGCACCCGAAACTAAGGCAATCATGGCTGCATATGTATTGCGTTTTTGCCAATACAGGCCACCAATAATAATGGGTAAGGTTTGCGATAAAAGTGCAATTGCAATAATGCCACTTTTTACTAATGGTGCCGTTTGGCTTATATCTAAGTGATACAAATAGGCAATACCCATTACTAATACAACAGTGGCTCGTCGGGTAAATAACACAGCTTTTGGGGTCAGGTTATGTTTTTGTAGTCTTTGTAATTGGATTTTTAGTCGAAGTGGTGTCACTAAGTTATTGGAGATCATGATCCCCATGGCTAACGTCCCGACTATAACCATGCTGGTTGCAGCTGATAAGCCGCCAATAAAAGAGATAAGTGCCACACTAGTGTTACCAGCCTGTATGGGTAACGCTAGAGCGTAGGTATCGGTACTAACCTGTGTTGTTGCGTCAAACACTATATGCCCAGCTATACCTATGGGCAGAATAAATACTGTCATCAGGCACAAGTATAAGGGAAACAACCAGCGTGCTGTTCTTAACTCTTCGCTACCATTATTTTCGACAAAATTGATATGAAACTGCCGAGGTAAACAAAACATTGAACATACCCCTAACAACATATGGCTTAGGTAAACCCAACCAGCAGAGTCAGACTGGATGATCTGTTGGCTTTTAGGGTGTAATTGCGCTTGACCAAATAAATCTAGTACTCCATCAAACATCACATAACACACATATATGCCAACAATCAGTATTGCCACTAATTTGACCAAAGAAGCAAAGGCGATAGTCAGCATCAAACCAGGGTGTTTATCGCTAGCGCTTAATGACTGAGTACCAAATAAAATGGCAAAAAGTGCCATTAAAATAGCCACATAGGCACCGACGTTGCCACTCCAGCTCACATCTATGCCTACTAGGATCGCGACACTTTGGCTGACCGAGTCGAGTTGTAATGCAATATAAGGAATGACGCCTATTAAACACAATAATGTGACTAAGGCCGCCAGTAGATAAGATTTTTCAAAACGTAAACTAATAAAATCGGCCAAAGAACTTACTTGGTGCTGGTGACATAACAAACTTATTTTACGTAACACCGGATGAGCGAATAGAAATACTAGGATCACGCCTAAATAAGTAGGAACAAATGCCCAGCCATATTGAGTGGCTTGGGTAGTGGTGCCAAAAAATGCCCACGAAGTACAGTGCACTCCTAGCGCTAAACTGAAGATAAAGGGG
>TARA_R110002153_G_scaffold5873_11_pt1 | contig 20114 bp, 27 predicted proteins | sample TARA_R110002153 | Tara Oceans TARA_R110002153 (sample SAMEA4398193) | marine metagenome | biome: Polar Biome; feature: [SRF] surface water layer (ENVO:00010504); material: water (ENVO:00002006), including particulate matter (ENVO:01000060) such as... | depth 5 m
AATTGATGTAGGTAATTTACCTAAAGTAAAAGCTGAACAATATTTAAGAGATGTGATGGCAAGATATAGAAATAAACTTGTCTATGACGCTTCTACTGGTGAAATAAGAGACGATAGAAACTATATGTCAATGTTAGAAGACTTTTGGTTACCAAGTAGAGAAGGTGGCAGAGGTACTGATATAACAACTTTACCTGGTGGACAAAACTTAGGTGAGATTACAGACATAGAGTATTTTCAAAAGAAATTATATAGATCATTAAACGTACCGGCAAGTAGATTAGAAGGCTCACAAGGTTTTAATTTAGGTAGATCAACAGAGATTACTAGAGACGAACTTAAATTTACAAAATTTGTACAGAGACTTAGAAAGAAATTTACAGAATTATTTAATGACATATTAAGAACCCAATTAGTTTTAAAAGGCATTATTGCTGAAACTGATTGGTCAACAATAAGAGATAACTTACAATATGACTTCATACAAGATGGACATTTTTCTGAATTAAAACAAACAGAAATGATGAGAGAACGATTAGGTTTAGCCAATGAAATGAGAGATTATATAGGTAAGTTTTACTCAGTTAACTATGTTAGAAAACATGTGTTGAAACAAAACCAAAGAGAAATAGAAGATATGGATAAAGATATTAGAAGAGAAATTAAAGATAAAATTATCCAAGATCCTATGGCACAAGTTACTAACAGCGAAGATTTATAATAGGAGAATAAAATGACAGAGAATACAACTAAAGACTTTATTGACAATTTAGCTCAAGGTAAAAATGATGACGCTGGTGAAGCGTTTAAAAATGCTTTAAGAGGTAAAGTTGGTGATAGTTTAGATCAAATGAGAAAAGATTTAGCAGGAAATTTATTTAATGGTGATGGTACAGTAAATACAGATAATGCTGCTCCTCATAGTGATCCTAAACCTGAAATTGCTGATGTAGGAACTTTCAATCAGGATGGAACTATATCACTTAAAAATGACGGACAAGCAGACTTAGATTTGACACAACCGTCCCCAACAGGTGTTGACATAGAAAATGCCTAAAGTCAGTAATCTTTTTGAACAAAAAAAAATAGTAAATTCAAAGGCTTACAATTCTTTAACGCCTAAAATGAAAGAGGCAGTTGAAGAAATGTTTAAAATGATTAACAACAAAGGCAACATTATTTTCAATGTAGAAAATGCTGTTGGCAGAGTTGCTGAAATAAAGAATATTAATAAAGAAGAACTATATCAATACATTGAAAAAGAAACAAACGAACAATTAGGAGTGTAAAATGGCACAAACGTTTATAGTTAAAGGTGACGTTGTAACTAATGCTAGTGGCAATACTATTGGTAGAGCAAACTTTGTTAGAGTAACTGCTACTGCCGACACGACAGGCACAGTATTAGATACAGACGATACACAATTAGGAGAGTTCTACTTAGAGAACGGTGATTCAGTTATTTTAGAAAAAAATCCAGGTGATAAGGTTACTTGCCCAACTTCAAAAGCAAGTGCTGTTGGTTCGCCTAGAAGTTAATTATGGCAATAACTACGACACAAGTGGTTGATGATAGTTTTAAAACTATTACATCTGCTAAGGGCATAGGTAATGAAAGTGAACAAACTTTTGTTGAAACAGAAACATTATTAAATGCTTCAAGTGAACCTAAAGTGTCTATTGCTAATTTAGAATATGAAATAACAGGTACAGGTACTTGTTCTATATTTTTTAAAAACGATACAACAAAAAAAGTTGAGATCAGTGGTAGAGGTAACTACGGTCTTAAACCTAAAGAAGAAAAAATAAAGAACGTGATAGGTGATATTTTATTATCAAGTGACAGTAATGTGTCAACTTATAATATTATATTAGAAACACATAAAGAAGAGGGATTTAATGGCTGATACAGTAACAAGTCAAACTATAGCAGATACATCTGGTCTAAAGTTTACAGTAAAACTGACTAACTTTTCAGATGGTACTGGTGAAACACAAGTTAAAAAAGTAGACGCTTCAGAGCTTACTTTTATGACTGAGGATGGCAATAGAAAAATTAGTAAAATATGGTATTCAGTAAATACAGCAAATCCTAAATCAACTGTCGAGTTAATATGGGATGGTGCTACAGACGCAACTGCCGTATTTTTAAGTGGTCAAAGTCATTTTGATTTTAGACCATCAGGTAGTGAGATAGTTAACAATGCTACTACACCTACCGGAGATATATTATTAAGTACACACAACTTTGCTATTGGAGATAATTACACAATAGTTATAGAGTTTAGATAAAAAAACTTATAAATAGTAACATATAAGAAGAGAGAACTTATGAAACTAATATCGGAAGAAATACAACAAGCCGAATATCTGATTGAAGAGAAAGACGGTAAGAAAGAATACAAAATAAAAGGTATATTCTTACAGTCTAATATCAAAAACAGAAACGGTCGTATATATCCAAAAGAAATCTTAGACAAAGAAGTCAGAAGATATAACGCAGAATTTATCAATAAACACAGAGCATTCGGTGAGTTAGGACATCCTGACGGACCAACTGTTAACTTGGAAAGAGTTAGTCACATGGTGAAAAAACTCTATCCAGACGGTGATAATTTTATTGGTGAAGCTAAGATAATGAATACACCATACGGTAAGATTGTAAAAGGTCTTATTGATGAGGGTGCCCAATTAGGAGTATCTAGTCGTGGTATGGGTTCGTTACAGCAAAAAAATGGCGCAAACTATGTAGGAAGAGATTTCTATTTAGCCACAGCAGCTGACATTGTAGCTGACCCCTCAGCTCCTGACGCTTTCGTTGAAGGCATTATGGAAAATAAAGAGTGGGTTTGGAACAGTGGTGTTCTAGTTGAACAAGACGTAAGCGCTTGGAAACAAGAGCTAATTAAAACAAAAAAACGAGCATTAGAAGAAAAGAAATTAGAAATCTTTAAATCTATGCTTATAAAACTTTAATTTTATAAATATCTAGCAAAGTAAAAATAACTAGTTATTTTAATTAAGAGGGAGATTTCTCAATGGCCGAAACAGAAAAACAAGTAGAGGCGTTAGAAAAGGAAATTAGTGAAGCGGGTAATCCGAACGCTAGTGCTCCAACAAAGAATGCTGTAGCGGCAGAACCTAGCAAAATGAAAAATGATGCTGAGGATCTAGGCGCACCAGTTGTTAAACCAACAGACAGCAATCCTAACGCAACTAAAAAAGTTAGTCAAGTTTCAGACGTTGTGTCAAAATCAAGTGGCGTTGGCTCAGAGCCATCACATTTGAAGACAGCAAAAGAAGGAACTGACGCAGAGAAATCAGAAAAAGACGACAAGGCAGAAGCAATGCACGACAAAGATGAGAAGAAAAAAGAAATGAAAGCAGGTTACAAAATGGAATCAGCTGACAATTCTGAAGAATCTTATGATGTTAAAGCAGACGTAGACGCATTAGTCGGAGATTCTGATTTATCTGAAGAGTTTAAAGAAAAGGCTGCTACTATTTTTGAAGCTGCTATTAAATCTAAAGTGAAAGCTGAAACAGCTAAACTTGAAGATGAATACGCTAATAAATTAGAAGAAAGCCAAGAATCTTTCAAAGGCGAATTAAGTGAAAAAGTTGACTCATATCTAAACTACGTTGTAGAAGAGTGGATGAAAGAAAATGAAATCGCAATAGAAAGAGGAATCAAAGGTGAGATCGCTGAAGACTTTATCGGTGGTCTTAAAAAACTATTTGAAGATCATTACATTGATGTTCCAGATGAAAAATATAACGTCTTGGAAGATCAAGCTTCTAAAATAGAAGTCTTAGAGAAGAAACTTAACGAAGAAATCGAAAAGAATGTTGACCTTCATAAGAGTAACAGTGAGTTAAAAAGACAAGACATCATAGATGAAATGTCAAATGACCTTGCTGATACTGCTAAAGAAAAGTTTGACGGACTTATTGAATCAGTTGAGTATTCTACTGAGAATGACTTTAGAAAAAAAGTAGTGACGATCAAAGAGTCTTACTTTGGTGATAGACAAGAAGTTAAAAGTGATGATATAGATGATGTAGCGGCAGGCGGTGAACTAACTGAAACAGTTGATTTATCGAATGCTATGGCTGCTTATACCGCCGCTATTAAAAAAACAAAAGACATTAAATTGTCTAAAAAATAATAAAATAGAGGGAGAAAACAAACAATGTTTTTATCTGAACAAGTAGAAAAAAAATGGCAGCCAGTCCTAGAGCATCCTGATTTACCAAAAATCAACGATTCTTACAGACGTGCCGTTACAAGCGTAATCTTGGAAAACCAAGAGAAAAGTTTAAGAGAAGATAGAGCGTTCATCTCGGAAGCTGCCCCTGCTAACGCAACAGGCGCTAACGTTGACAATTGGGATCCAATCCTAATTTCATTAGTAAGAAGAGCAATGCCGAATCTTATCGCATATGATATATGTGGAGTACAACCAATGACTGGTCCAACTGGTCTTATATTTGCTATGAGAAGCAGATACACAAGCCAAACTGGAACAGAAGCAATGTTTGACGAAGCTGATACAGATTTCACAAGTAGAAATGCTGCCGGTGACTCAACAACAAACACTGGTGTAACAGAACAAAGAGGTACTAACCCAGCAATTCTTAATGACAGCCCAACAGCTGGACAAGAATATTCAACTGGTCAAGGTATGACATCTGCTTATGCTGAAGCATTAGGTGATTCATCTAATAATGCTTTTGCTGAAATGGCGTTTTCAATTGAGAAATCAACTGTAACTGCTAGAAGTAGAGCTCTTAAAGCTGAGTACACAATGGAATTAGCCCAAGACTTAAAAGCTATCCATGGTTTAGACGCTGAGACTGAATTGGCTAACATCCTATCTGCTGAGATCCTTGCTGAGATCAACAGAGAAGTTGTAAGAACAATTTACATCAATGCTGAAAAAGGTGCTTCTGCTAACACTGGTACAATTAACACAACAACTGAAGGTATCTTTGATTTAGATACAGACTCTAACGGAAGATGGTCTGTTGAAAGATTTAAAGGTCTTATGTTCCAAGTTGAGAGAGAAGCTAACGCTATCGCTCAAAGAACAAGAAGAGGAAAAGGAAATATCCTTATTACTTCTTCAGACGTTGCGTCTGCTTTACAAATGGCAGGTGTACTAGACTATGCTCCAGCATTAAACAACAACCTAAACGTTGACGACACAGGCAATACTTTTGCTGGTGTATTAAACGGTAGATACAAAGTATACATTGACCCATATGCTGCTAACCAAACTGGTAAGCAATATTTTGTGGTTGGTTACAAAGGTACTTCACCGTATGACAGTGGTTTATTCTACTGCCCATATGTGCCTCTACAAATGGTTAGAGCCGTTGGACAAGACACATTCCAACCTAAAATCGGTTTCAAAACAAGATATGGTTTACAAGCCAATCCTTTTGCTGAAGCTGGTTCAGGTGACAATGCTGTTATCAATGGTTCTGGTAATGCTAACGCAAACAGATACTATAGAAGAGTACAAGTTACAAACTTAATGTAATCTTTACTTTTTAGTAAAATTAAAAAGGGCGTCCCTAAAAAAGTCGCCCTTTTTTTATGCACTAAATATACATATGAAGAAAATACTAAAACAATACCTCTACATATTTTTAACAGTTCTTTTACTATTGAGTGTAACTCTTATTTTAAGTAATAAAGAACCGAATCCACTAGTAGAGTTAGAAGAAAAGATTAAAAAAGTAGAACAAAAAGAAATTGTTTTAACTCCAAAAGAAAAAGAATTAGAACAACAAGCTACTGAAAAAGAGTGGAAAGAAGTAGATAATAACTCTACTAAATAGTATTATGACAACTACAAACAGTTATAGTAGACAACCAACAAAACTTGATTATGCGTCACCAACGCAGTTTAAGTTTAGTATAATTAAATTACCTAAAGTAGAGTTTTTTGTGACAGATATTAATTTACCTGGCATAGAATTAACTTCATTGACACAAAACACTACACTTAAACAGATACCTATACCTGGTAATGATCTACAATACGATCCATTATCATTATCATTTATGGTAGATGAGAACTTTGAAAACTACCAAGAAATACATGGTTGGTTAGTTGGTTTAGGTTATCCAAGAGACAACTCAGAATTTAGAAATTTAGCTCAATCAGCCAATGATAGATTTCCTAACTCTTCTCAAAGTGTAAGTACAGAGATAGGTAAAGTCAAATATAAGGCTGCTCAAGCAGGTGGTACTTATAGTGACGCCACTCTTACTACTTTAACAAGTAAAAATAATTCACAATTAGAGGTAAGATTTAGAGATATATATCCTACTAAATTGTCAGGATTATCATTTACACAACAAGCAGGTGATATACAGTATCTTACTGCTACTGTTGATTTTAATTATTTGGTTTACGACTTTGCTACTGTAGGTAATAGTAGAACAAGTGTGACTACAAGCTAACTAAACTTTACATTTTTAAAGTTTTGTGTTATAATGAAAGAAAATGAGGTTATATGATTATTATAGGATTAAATAGACATCACAACGGAAATGCCTGTATTTTAGAAGATGGCAAAATCACTTATTCAACCGAAGAAGAAAGATTAAATCGTCACAAATACGAGGGCTCACCTTTTTTAAATTTACTACAAATTAAAGACCTAGCACCGCATATAGATGGTGTAGCAATTGCTGGTTTTGATAGATTAATACCATTTGAAAAATATACAGATGTTAATTACTATGAAATGCTTTTTAACAGATTGTATAAAAATCAAAAATTTGTAAATAGAAAATATGATCATCTTCATCATCTAACACATGCTGCTTGTGCTTTTTACAACTCTGGTTTTGAAGAGGCAATATCTGTTGTATTTGATGGTGACGGCTCTTTTTGGAAAAAAGAAGGTATAGAAAAATATTCTGCTTTTCATTGTAAACATCCTTACAACATAAACAAATTAGAAAAAGAATATTTTGATTATGATGAACCATACAGTAAAACAAATACTCTAAGTTTAGGTAATTACTTCGCTGCTATAGCAGATCATTTTGGAATGAATCCTTTATTTGACGCAGGTAAAGTTATGGCACTTGCTTCTTATGGCAAAAATATTATAGAAGACTTTGATAGTTTCTTTGATCATAATTTTTACATTGATCAGAGATTAGTTAGAATGAGTTGTTTAAATCATAATCACCCTATGTTTGAGAAAACACAATTAATGAAAGATTTTCAGGCGTCTGCTGATTTAGCACTAACTGTACAAACACTTACAGAAAATATAATGATAAAAAAGATACATGACTTAATAGATAACCATAATGTAAAAAATATCTGTTTATCAGGTGGCTATGCTTTAAATTGTGTAGCTAATTTTAAGTTAAGACAAAGTTTACCTAAAGATATAAACTTGTATGTAGAACCTGTATCACATGACGCTGGTACGGCAATAGGGGCTGCTAAATTATTATACCATGAAATGAGAATGTTAGAGGGCATAACAGATGATCCTATTATACCTCAAACAACAGTAAAATATGGTTTTCAAAATCACTATCCTGCCACATATGATTTTGCTAGATTTAAAAAAACAAAGGTTACAAATAAAGATGTAGCAAAAAAATTATCAGAAAATAAGATAGTTGCTTTGTTTAAAGATAGATCAGAGTTAGGTCCTAGAGCATTAGGTAATAGAAGTATATTATTTAATCCTAATAATTCAAAAGCAAAAGATATTGTAAACAAAGTTAAAAATAGAGAATCTTACAGACCTTTTGCTGGCACAATATTACATGAAGATTGTAAACAGTATTTTGACATGAACGTATTAGATGAGTCGCCATTTATGATGTATGCTGTAAAAGCAAAAAATTATTCTTTAAAAGGTATTAGACATGTTGATGGAACTTGTAGAATACAAACTTTAAAAAAAGAACAAGACACTGTTTTTTATGACTTAATAAAAGAGTTTAAACAAATAACAAATATACCTTGTTTATTAAATACGTCATTTAACTTATCAGGTGAACCGATGGTAGAAACTTTAGATGACGCTGTAAAAACATTTGAAAACTCAGAGATAGATTGTTTATATTTACCTGAGTTATATATATTACTAGAAAAATAATGGAGATATAATGACACTTGAAGAACTACAAGACTTGGCTGAAAAAGACCTCAAAATAAACGATACTGAACTAGATTTAGAATCATTAAAAACTCCTCAGTTACATAACAAATATATGAAACACTTAACAAAGTTTAAGTTGATGTTAAGTAAATCAGAGGCTGATTATAGAACAATGAAAAGAGAAAAATGGGAATACTATACAGGCAAAGCACCTGCTGAAGTATATGCTGTAAAACCATTTGATTTAAAAATTATGAGAACTGATTTAGACAAATATTTAGATTCAGATATAGATTTACAAAGAGCAAAACAAAAAGTAGATTACTTAGAAACAGTTATTGATTTTTTAGATAGAACAATAAGAGGTATATCAAATCGAGGTTTTACAATAAAAAATGCTATTGACTGGCGTAAGTTTACTAGTGGTGCTATCTAATGACAAACTATTGGTACTACTGGCACTTTAAGTCTGTTGTCTCAAAAGAAAACTGTAATCGCATATTAGAATTAGGTAAAGAAAAACTAGCAAGACAACAATTGAGTGGCAAATCTACGGCTGCTACTACAAAAGGTGGTAAGACAAAAGAAAAAATACCAGATGGTGTTGCTCAATCAGATAAAACAATACAAGAAATAAAAGACAAAAAGACTTATGTAAGAGATAGTACAACTTGTTTTTTAAATGAACAATGGGTCTATGACATAATTCAACCTTTAGTAAGTCAAGCAAATCAACATGCTGGTTGGAATTATGATTATGACTACTTTGAATCTGTACAGTTTACAAAATATGATCCAGGTCAATTTTATGGTTGGCACCATGATGGTGGCTCATGTAAACACTCAGCTTATAAGTTTAAACATGATTATAAACCAAGTGATGGTTTTCAACACACTAACAATCAACAAATGGTTGGTAAAGTTAGAAAGTTAAGTTTTACGTTAAATTTAGTTGATGGTGATGAATATGCTGGTGGTGATTTAAAATTTGATTATGGTCCTCATAGCGAGGGTGAGAGATTTAATACCTGTACTGAAATAAGACCACAAGGTTCAGCAATAGTATTTCCTAGTTATATGTATCATCAAGTAACTCCTGTAACTAAAGGCACAAGATATTCACTTGTAAATTGGATAATAGGAAACCCATTTAGATGAAACATGAATATTCAGTAAAATATGACAACGAAGGATACGTTGTTGTAAAAAATTATTTAAATGATCAAACTAAAAATTTGTTATTTAATCATACATTGTTAAAAAGACAAGTTTGTAGACATATGTGGAAAGAAAAAAAAGAATTATTTTCGCCATATTTGTATGGTTATCCTTTCGGTGATGGACAAGTTGTAGGTAGTTATTGTCACTATTCAGATCCTATATTTGAGTCTTTACTTTATAGTAGTATAAAAGACATGTCTAATTTTACAGGTAAAACTTTACACCCAACTTATTCTTATTATCGTGTATATGAACCAGGGGCTGTTATGAAAAAACATATAGATAGAACAAGTTGTAAACATTCTATGACATTGTGTTTAGGCTACACAGAGAAAGTTTGGCCGATATACCTTGAAGGCACTCCTATAAATTTAGAGCCAGGTGATTTATTAGTTTATAGAGGTGATAAATTAAAACATTGGCGTGATCCTTTACCAAGTGGTTATCAATCACAAGTATTTTTACATTATGTTGAAGAAGGTGCTGAAAATTGGGAAAGAGATAGGTATGATACTAGACCTTTGTTAATGTTAGACGTAAGGTCAAAAACTTGGTCTGACAAAGGTACATTTAAGGAAGATGAAATTATTAAATTTTTAAATAAAAGTGAAAATGACTACAACAAGATACTTAATAATAGATAAAACAAATGAAGTCTATCTCAAAATAGAAGCGGACGCTGATATTAGAAGAGAGTTAGGCGAATACTTTACATTTGAGGTGCCTGGGTTTAAGTTTATGCCTCAATATAGAAGTAGAGTATGGGACGGCAAAATTAGATTGTTTTCATATGCCACTGGTCAAATATACACAGGTTTATATCCTTATGTAGTAAATTGGTGTAACGAAAATAAAATACAGATAGTTGATGGCACAAAAATAAAAGACACTGTTATAGACGAAAGTAAATTAGACAATCTTATTAAAGCACTTAAATTACCACATGAAGTTAGAGATTATCAAAGAGAAGCATTTAAACACTCGATAGAAAAAAATCGTTGTTTACTAGTCTCACCTACTGCTTCAGGAAAATCACTTATCATATATTTGATGTTAATATTTAATTTATTAAGATTAAAAGATACAAAACAAGATAAGATATTAATAATAGTACCTACAACATCACTAGTAGAACAGTTATATAAAGACTTTAAAGATTATGGTTATAATAGTGACAGAAACGTACATAGAATATATCAAGGACATGATAAAGACACAAATAAAAGAGTAATTATATCAACATGGCAGTCAATCTATAAGTTGCCAAAAGTATGGTTTAAACAGTATGGCATGATCATAGGTGACGAAGCACACTTATTTAAGGCAGTTAGTCTATCAAAAATAATGACTAAACTAGAAACTTGTAAATACAGAGTAGGTTTGACAGGTACACTTGATGGCACTAAGACACATAAGTTAGTATTAGAGGGTCTATTTGGTACAGTTAACAAAGTTGTATCTACAAGTGAATTACAAGAAAAGAAACAACTAGCTGAATTAAAGATAATGTGTCTAGTATTACAACATGATAAAACTTCACGTCATTTTTTAAAAGATAAAACATATCAGGAAGAAATGGATTATATTGTTTCAAATACTGCTAGGAATAAATACATACGGAATTTGTGCTTATCATTAAGAGGCAACTCACTTTGTCTATTTCAATATGTTGAAAAACACGGCGAAATCCTAAAGAAGTTAATCGAAGAAAAGGCAGGAGACCGTAAAATATTTTTCATCTATGGAGGAGTAGAAGCAAATGAACGAGAACAAGTTAGAGCCATTACAGAGAAGTCGGATAACGCAATTATTATCGCTTCTTACGGCACCTTTAGCACTGGTATTAATATCCGTAATCTACACAATATTATTTTTAGTAGCCCTAGTAAAAGTCCTATAAGAGTTTTACAATCTATCGGTAGAGGATTGCGACTAAAAGACAATAACCTAAACGCCACATTATACGACATATCAGACGATTTATCTTACAATGATAAAGAGAATTACACTCTAGCACACTTTAGAGAACGAATAAATATATACAATGGTGAAAACTTTGATTATGAAATTCATAACATAGAGATAAAAAATGGCTCAAAATAATAACATAGAAATAAAGATAGTTAAACTTATAAATGGTGATGACGTTGTTTGTGCTTTTCCTAAAGAACAACTACCAGAAAAATCTCCGTTAATTAGATTGTTTAAACCTCTACAAATTAAATATGTACCACAATTAACTCCAGCTGGATTTAAAGATTATGTGGCACTAATAAAATGGGCTGCCTACACTCCTGATATTGTTGTTACTATCCCAAAAGATAAGATTATAACTATAACAAACGCAGGCTCTGAAATGATAAAATCATATAATCTTATCGCAGATAATTATGGTGATTTAAAAGTGCCAACTCGGGAGACAAATAAACAATATGCTAGAGAGAAATTTAGTGATGAAGAACAGGAAGAAATAAATGAGTTGTTTCAGGACTTTGCTGAAGAAAAGAAAACAATACATTAGCTTTAAGCAATACTCTATAAACGGCTACACGCCCATTATACATGAAATTTATTAAAAGTCAATGCTGGTTTATTACGATAATATTATGCCAAAACATTGACAATTAAAGTGAAAGGTGTTATATTACTACTATGACGATAAAAAGAATTAAAGAGCATTATGTAGACAATAAACTATTTTTAGAGGCTATGACAGCCTACAAAAAAGAAGTAAAGAAAGCATTAAGAACTAAAAAAGATAAACCACCTGTGACTGATTATATTGGTAGTTGTTTTTTAAAGATAGCAAATCATTTATCTTACAGACCTAATTTTATTAATTATACATTTAGAGACGATATGGTTAGTGACGGTATAGAAAACTGTTTACAATACCTAGATAACTTTGATCCAGCAAAATCTAAGAATCCATTTGCTTACTTTACACAAATCATATTCTATGCTTTTGTAAGAAGAATCCAAAAAGAAAAGAAACAAGTTACTATCAAACATAGACTTATTATGGATAATAACTTAGATGATTACGCTTTACAACCACATGATAGAGAAGGTGAATATACTAATCAGTTTAAAGAGTTTTTACAAAAGAATTTAAAAATGGAAGAACAACCTAAAAAAGAAAAGAAACCAAGAAAGAAAAAAACTGTTAAGTCATCTAAATTCTTTATATAATTATGAAAATAGCCCTATTGAATGATACACATTTTGGTGTGAGAAATGATAGTCCCTCCTTTAGAGATTATCAAATTAAATTTTATGATGAAGTATTTTTTCCATACTTAAAAGAAAACAATATTACAAACTTAATACACTTAGGTGATGTAACTGATAGAAGAAAGTTTATTAACTTTCATACTTCTAGTGTGTTTAGAGAAAAGTTTTGGAAAAAATTATGGGAAATGAAAATTGATACCCATATAATAATAGGTAACCACGATACTTATTTTAAAAATACAAACAAAGTAAATTCAGTAGATGAGTTGTGTTCAACATTTGATGGTGTACACGAACCATTTATCTATACAGGTCCTAAAGAAGTAGAATTAGGTGGTTGTCGTATGTTATTTTTGCCATGGATATGTGACGATAATTATGAAGACTCAATTTATGCGATAGATAATTCAACAGCAGATATTTGTTTTGGGCATTTAGAAGTAAAAGGTTTTGAAATGCAAAAGGGGTTATTTAACGAACATGGTTTAGAACCAACACAATTTAAACGATTTGAAAAAGTTATGTCTGGTCACTTTCATAAAAAATCAGATGATGGTCGTATCTATTATCTTGGCTCTCAATATGAAATGACTTGGTCAGATTATAAAGATCCTAAAGGGTTTCATATTTTTGATACAGAAACAAGAGAACTTACAAGAGTAACTAATCCTCTTAGAATGTTTAAAAAGATTCTTTATAATGATACTAAAGAAGATTACTCTACAAAAGACTTATCAGAATTTGAAAACAAGATAGTAAAAATCTTTGTTGTTAATAGAACAAACGAAGAAATGTTTAATGATCTATTAGACAAATTACAAAATAAAGTAAACGTATATGAGGTAAATGTTATAGAAGATGTACAAAGTGATATGGCGTCTAGTGTTAGAGAAGATATACTAGATCAAGGCGAAGATACTATAACATTTTTAAATAATTATGTAGATCAAATACAAACAGATTTAGATAGACAAAAACTAAAAGAGTTTATTAAAGAAACATACGTTGAGGCAAACGATCATTATGCTGGATAAATCATCATTAGATTATAGACATATAAATTGGGGACCATATGTTTTACTAACAACAATACCTGATTATATAACAGACAGAATGTTAGAAGAAGGACGTAAGTGTAAAGATACAGCTAATCATAAATTAGCAGGTCATCTAAAGTTTCAGTTTTCATATTCTACAGAAATTCAACAATGGTTTTATAATGAGATAACACCGGTATTAGAATTGTATATAGAAGAACATTGTAAGTTTCATGGATTAGAAGTTAAAAAAAGAGAACTAGAGGCAATGGACTTATGGGTAAACTTTATGAAAAAAGGTGACTTTAATCCACCTCACACACACGCAGGTGATTATTCTTTTGTTTATTACCTAGATGTGCCAGATGAGTTACAAAAAGAACAAGAAGATTACAAAGGCTCAGATGTAGCAGGTCCAGGTGCTATAACTGTATTACATGGAGAATCCACTAGACCTAAATGGACTACTTGTGCTCACGGTTTAAATCCTAAAAAAGGTGCGTTTATGATGTTCCCTGCTTTACTACAACATACAGTAGCGCCTTTTAAATCTGATATTACAAGAGTTAGTGTATCAGGTAATTTAAGAACATTAAATTCAGAGATATACGGCAACGATTATTTTTAGTATGATAAGATTTAAAAAAATTAAGTGGAAAAATTTTCTATCAACAGGTAATACACCAATAGAAGTTGACTTAGATAAATCAAACACAACACTTGTTATAGGCACAAACGGTTCAGGCAAGTCAACTTTACTAGACGCCATGACTTTTGTTTTATTTAATAGACCATTTAGAATAATAAAAAAAGAACAAATGGTTAATACGATAAACAACGGTGAAGCATTAGTAGAAATAGAATTTTCAATAGGTACTAAACAATATAAAGTTATTAGAGGTATTAAACCTAACATATTTGAAATATATGAAGACGATCAATTAATAAACCAAGACGCTTCTAGTATTGATTATCAAAAGATATTAGAAAGAAATATAATGAGATTAAGTTATAGATCATTTATTCAAGTAGTAATATTAGGTTCATCATCTTATGAGCCGTTTATGAAAATGAAATCTCGTTATAGAAAAGAAGCAGTTGAAGAAATACTTGATATAAAAGTGTTTTCACATATGGATTGGATGTTAAGAGATCAACAATCTGTTTTAAATAAAAAGATTATAGAAGTTAAACACAATGCTGATCTAGTAAAATCTAAGTATGAATTAGAAAGTAAACATTTTAATGAAATAAAAAATAGAAATACAGATGATAAGACACAAAAAGAACAACAGTTAGAAAAATTAAACTTAGATAAAAAAGATTACTTAGAAAAGATACAAAAGTTAGACGGTGAATATACACAACTAAAAGAACAAACACTTGATAAAGGTGCCCAAAAAACAAGATTAAATCAATTAGAAAAATTAGAAACAAAAATAGAACAAAACTTAGAAACACATAATGGAAATTTAGAGTTTTTTGAAGAAAATGATACCTGTCCTACTTGTACACAACCAATTGATGAAACATTTAAATCAGGAAAACAAGAAGAACTAAAAGGCAAAGTGGTTACCTTAAATGAAGGTATGAAAAAATTAGTAGAAGAAATATCTACCACTGAAACTAAATTAACAGAAATTAATTCTATATCTGAAAAAATGTCAGATTTAAATATAGAAATGTCAAAAGTTAATACATCAATAAATGAACTTAAAAAATTTAGTGACAATCTACACAATGAGATATTATTGTTAGATAACAAAAAAGAGGACAGTGATAATATAGAAAAACAATTAGAAGAATTAAAAGTTAATTTAGAACAATCACAAGTTGATTTAGATAAAATTACCGAAGAAAAAACATATATTGATACAGTTAGAGAAATACTATCTGAAAAAGGTGCTAAAACAAAAATTATTAAAAAGTATTTACCTATAATGAATACTTTAATAAATCAATATTTACAAGATATGAACTTCTTTGTTAACTTTCATTTAGACGAAGAGTTTAACGAGACAATAAAAAGTAGATTTAGAGATACTTTTAATTACAATAATTTTAGTGAGGGTGAAAAACTAAGAATAGATTTAGCATTACTATTTACTTGGCGACAAATTGCTAAAATGAAAAATAGTACAAATACAAATGTTTTGATATTAGATGAAATATTTGATAGCTCATTAGATGGTCAAGGTACAGATGACTTCTTTAAAATTATTAAATCACTATCAAAAGAAAATATCTTTATTATATCACACAAGGGCGATATACTATTTGATAAATTTACTAATATCATAAAATTTGATAAAATAAATAACTTTACGAGGTTACAGAATGTCTAAAGATTTACAATTAATACCACCTAACGATCCAAGAGTTTGTTCAGCAATCGCACCATTTAGTGACGATATGTTAAAAGATGAAGGTTTTAAAGATAGAAAAGAACTATCTGATCATATGTTTGATTTAATGTTTAAATATGGTGGGATAGGGTTATCAGCAAATCAAGTAGGGTTACCTTTTAATATGTTTGTTATAGGGGGTCATCCTGAATTAGAAAAAGGTTTGAAAATGACTTGTTTTAATCCTGTGATTATATCAGCCAGTGAAGAAACAATTGTTATGAAAGAAGGTTGTTTAACTTTTCCTTTTATATTCTTATCTATTACAAGACCTAGAAAAGTTGTAGTAAAATATGAAGATGAAAAAGGTGATCTAAAAGAAGGTCATTTAGACGGCATGATTAGTCGTATTTTTCAACATGAACATGATCACATGTTAGGTAGATTATTTACAGAGAGAGCTAGTAAACTTAAATTACAGAGGGCAAATATATATGCTAAAAAACAAATCAAAAAAATATCAAAAAGAAAAGCCTAAAATTAATGAGTCAAAACGAAATTAAAAAATTATTTTCTACACCACTTTACATAGGTAACATAGGTGTTAACGAAGATTGGCTAACTTATATTAATTCATTAGATTTTGAGTTAACTTACTTAAATAACGGTTTACAAACAAAAGACAGACATATACTTTTACATAAAGAATTATCATCATTAAAGAAAAAAATAGATGATGAGTTTGAGATATATGCTAGAGATAAACTTAGAATAAATAAAAAACATAATTTTGAAATGATAAACTCGTGGTGTAATATACATAATAAAGGTCATGTAGCACAACCACATCATCATCAAAATAGTATGTTTAGTGGTGTATATTATTTACAATCAACAGAGACCACAGGTGCTATTAAGTTTAATCAAAGTCCGTTTAAGAGTTGGAATAATATTATGATTAAATTAGAAATAGATGAAGCAAATGAATTTAATAATGATGAATATATAGTTAATCCTATGCCTGGTACAGTAGTATTATTTCCGTCTTGCGTTTCACATCAAACAGATGTAAACAATACACCACATCAAAGATATTCACTTGCCTTTAATTACTTTCCTAGAGGTCAGTTCGGTGATAAAGAATCATACTTGGAGATAAAATAATGAAAATGAAAACATCAACAAATCAGGATCCTTTGTTTGATAATACCATGCTTAGTAATAGAACAGGAGATAAGCAAATGAATATAGAAATTACAGATGACTTTATAGGAGTATTTGATAATTTTTTTACAGATGAATATATTGAAAATTATATTAATTACTTTGAAAAAATGAATAAAAACAATTTAACTTTCAAAAGAGAGTTTAGTCCTAACCATGAAGTTGATGACACATCATTTGATGAGCTTTCAGAACCATTTTGGATGAAAGAATTACCTGTACATTACATGGCAAAAAATTTTATTGAGATATTTTTTAATGAAAAACACGGACCATATCAACGATATATTGAAAAGTTTAGTATTTTAAAATCACAAGGTAGACACTCAATATTTGATATAAAGGTACAAAAGACAGAGCCAGGTCAAGGGTATCATATTTGGCATGTAGAAAATAGTCAGTTAACTAGTAGAAATAGAGTTACTGCTTTTACATTGTACTTAAATGATGTAGAAGATGGTGGCGAAACAGAGTTTTTATATCAAAAAAGAAGAATTAAACCTAAAAAAAATAGATTAGTTATTTGGCCTGCTCATTTTACTCATGTACATAGAGGTAATCCACCCTTATCAAATGACAAATATATTTTAACTGGTTGGACTGAATACTCTTATTAATGAAAATACAAGTAGACGATTATAAATTTTACAGACATACAAACTTTATGGATAAAACCTATAAAGAAAAGTATATTTCTGATATTGATAAAGTCATAACAGACGGACACGTAGCTAGTAATAATGTGCCACCTTTACAAACTAAAACAGACTTGTATGATCATGTAAAATTTTTAAATCGTTGGATTGAACTACAAATAAAAATAAAAACAATTATAGAAGAAAATATAGGCAAAGTACAACTCACTGAAAGTTGGGCAAATATTAGTAGAGAAGATAATAGATTTAGTTTTCATACACACAAAAGAGATATAACTGCTGTATATTATTTAAAAAATAACTATACTAATTACGGCACACAAATAGATGATAAAGTAATTATACCTGGTTTAGAAAACTCAGTGTTAATATTTGATGGCAAGATAAATCATAGTATCATTAATATGCCTTTTGAGTTAGCAGTACACCCACACAACAATAGATATTCAGTAGTATTTGATTATGACACCATATAATTTTCCTAAATTAGTTATTGAACAACATGATGGCTTTCATATAGTAAGAGACGACTTACTAGAAGGTGGTTCTAAAAGAAGATTTGTAGATAGGTATATGAGAGAAGAGATAGAAGAAGGTGCCGAAGAGTTTGTATACGGTGGTTGCCCAGCAAACGGTTATGCTCAATTATCTCTTACATTACAAGCGAATCACTATGGTAAAAAAGCTGTTTTTTTCATGGCTAAAAGATCATTAGATAATTTACACCCGTACCAGAGACAGGCATTAGACTATGGTGCTGACATTAGGTGGGTACCTAATGGTATGTTACCGGTCACAAAAGCAAGAGCCAGAGAGTATTTTTATGAGGATCCTAAGAGACGTAGAATATTACCATTAGGGCTAGAAGAAAAAAGAGTATTTGAAGATATAAGGGACCTTGCCAAAAACATAGAAATAGTGTATAGTATAAACATTAGTGAGATTTGGTCAGTAGGATCAAGTGGCACTTTAACAAGAGGATTACAAATGGCATTTCCAGACAAAGAAGTACATTGTGTTTCAGTAGGTCACAAAATGGCTCAACATGAAATAGGAAGAGCAAATTTGTATTTAAGTAAATATAAGTTTACACAAGAAGTTAAAGAAGAAGATAAACCACCTTTTCCATCTGTGCCGACTTATGACGCAAAAGCATGGGCGATTATGAAACAACATGCTAAACCTAACGCACTATTTTGGAATGTAGGAAAATGACATATAAAACACACGAAGAAAAACAAAAAGTATTAGATGAAAAAATGAAAAAGTTTTTAGAGAAAGGTAAGACAATTGAAAAACTACCACCTGGATCTGCTTACAATCTAGGATCACTAGACTTTCATGGCAAACCTAGATATACAGCTTTAGAAATTAAATCAGGCAAAGACAAAAAATGAGTAGAGGTATAATAAAAATTTTAGTTAAGTTAAGAATGATATGGGCAGATATAAGAGGTCATCATGGCAAAGTATGGGATTATGAGCCTGGTGATTACTACATGGGCAATCATAAAGGTCATAGAAAACATCAAAAGAAAAAATGAGCGATATATTACAAAACACACACGACACGATAAAAGATAAAGGCTTTCCTTATTATCCTACTGATAAGAAATGGCGAGACGACAAGTATAATCTTTTAATGGCATTTAAAAGAGATACTATGATAGACAGAAAAACCAAAATTATAGGTCAATCTGCTCACGGTTTAAATCTTGCGTGGTCTTTTATGGAACACGCTTGGGGTATTAAGTGTGGTAAGATGAAGACACCTATGGAAGTATGGAATGATGAAGAACATCTTAAAAAAGGATTAAACAAAATTTTAACAGGCACATTTTTTACACAAAAGAAACCACATGAAATAACAGATTCAGATATGAGATCAATGTTAAGAAGATACTCAGGCACACAAATGGTTTCTAATTTTAGACCTACGGCTGCCGCTGCCTTATATGATGTATTTGTAGAAAAAGATAGTCCTTTAGAAGGCACAAAGGCAGGTTTAGTATGGGATCCTAGTATGGGTTATGGTGGTAGATTATTAGGGGCAATCGCTGCTGGCGTTAATTACATAGGTACAGACCCTTGTATACCGACATACGATGGTTTACAAAACATATTAATGGATTATGGTCACACACATAAACAATATTCATTACTAAGACAAGGTAGTGAAACTTACATACCTGAAGAAAATAGTTTAGACTTTGTATTTACAAGTCCACCTTACTTTGGTTGGGAAGCATA
>TARA_R110002153_G_scaffold6556_26_pt1 | contig 20086 bp, 20 predicted proteins | sample TARA_R110002153 | Tara Oceans TARA_R110002153 (sample SAMEA4398193) | marine metagenome | biome: Polar Biome; feature: [SRF] surface water layer (ENVO:00010504); material: water (ENVO:00002006), including particulate matter (ENVO:01000060) such as... | depth 5 m
TAGTGCAACCACCCAGTTTTGAGGCGCTCAATTTCGTGCCATTTCAACTTAACCCTCACTACACTGACTACCAACCACCTGGTCACAATGGTGAAACTCGCGCGCAACGCATTCAAGAATTTTGTATTTTAAACCCTAAGATGCCTGTTATTGGTATTCGTGAAGGCAGTGCTTTGTTGTTGCAAAATGGAACATTGTTCTTAAAAGGTGAGTTAGATGCGGTGGTGTTTGAGGATGAGTCCCAAAGTGTCATTAAACCAAATCAGGACTTGAGTACATATTTAAAGCGTTAATTTGGCCCTTCTCAACCTTTTTTTGAGCATGAAATAAATCACTGTTGAGCTTCTTTGATAGCCGCAAGTAACTTATGGGTTTCCTTTTCTAAATTTGCCTCGTTGAATACTTGCGTATCATAAACAGCTATTGGCTACTGCAGATTGAACAACATATCTGATTTAAATCGGAGTAATAAAGCTGCATCACTGCTTATGTGGTTAAAAGAGTGGTACGCATGGGCTGACAATCCAGCCAATGCAAATCTAAACAACCAAGAAGGCCTAGCTGCTTCGCCTTTCGAATCCAGTATAGATATAGCGCATTAATCAAATGGCACAGAGCACTATAGTTGAACTTAAAACTCTCAATTTGGGATTGAACATCAATTATTAAAAATTAATTACCTCCAAATTGAACTAATACAGTTATTACCCCTCTGAATATATAGTTTTTATGTGTGTTCCCTTTTTAAGCCTGATTATCCATCAGGCTTTTTTTTTGCCAGTTTTTGTATTCCGTCCCGTCTTAATTTTAGTGGGCAAAGCCGATGCTTTTGAATTACCCTCAACGCAAGGCTTGTTTATGATTAGTGAATTTAGTAGATCCCACAGCTTACTTAACTCCACAATCCAAACATCAGTTTTAAATTTACCTAATTGACACTTTAGTCTTATTTATTCACATAAATCTTGCCATCTTTCATAACAAAATCGACATCTAGTAGTTGCTCAATATCATCCAAGGGTGAGCCATCAGTGGCGATAATGTCTGCTTGTTTGCCTACTGCCAAGGTACCAATTTTGTCACTCATTCCAAGTAAATCTGCACTATTAACTGTTGCTGATTTAATCACGTCCATATTACTTATGCCTGCTTTTGCCATTAGTACGGCTTCATAAGCATTAATGCCGTGTTTCGACACGCCACTATCGGTACCAAAGGCGATTTTCACACCAGCTTTATATGCACGGCCCACATTGCCCTGCATTTCTTTTCCTACTTTTCGAGCTTTTTCTTTGATGGCATCACTCATAAAATCAGAGTTCTCAGCCATCTCCAGCACAGTGTGTCCCGCTAATAAAGTAGGCACTAGATAGGCGCCGGTTTTCTTAAATAATTTAATCGAAGCCTTTCCGGCATAACTGCCGTGTTCAATGCTATCCACCCCAGCTTCAAGCGCGGCAATAATACCGTCTTCCTGATGGGCATGACTGGCAACTTTACGCCCCATTCGTTTAGCGGCGAGTACCACCTCTTTGAGTTCGTCCATTTCCATTTGCTGGCCGGTACCAGTAGCACGGTCGGTTAACACTCCACCAGTAGAAGTAATTTTAATTAGGTCAGCGCCGTACTTAATCGCATCACGAGTTGCCCGGCGGCAATCATAAGGACCATCGCAAATACTTGAGTCGGTATAAAGTTCCATTAAATCCGGTTTGACGCCACTTACATCCATATGGCCACCCGTAATACCAACGCCACCCGCAGCAACAATACGTGGTCCGTCTACCCAACCGTTATTAATCGCATCACGCAAGGCATACATTTCCTGAGCAGAAGAGCCAACATCCCTGACTGTAGTAAAGCCAGCTTTTAAGGTGCGCATAGCAAACATTAACGAACGCATTTCCACTAGTTGGTTTGACATTTTTAAACTTTCGTTATCGTTCTTTGGACCCAACTCAAATTGTAAATGTACATGCATATCCATTAAACCTGGCATCACAAAACGGTTTTTCAGATCAATTAACTCAATATCCTCACCGTAACTAGCAGGATCCTGATAGCCATCAATAATATGAGTGATCACATCATCTTTTAATACTAAAGTTTGTTTGGTTTTGACAGTCTTACCCGGCTCAGCAAGTAAGCTACCGATATGCATAACTTTAGTATTGGCTAATAACGAGTAGCTAGTGAGTAATGAAGTTAACAACACCCCATGGCTGATGAGGTTTGATTTACAAAATCGAGAAAATATTTTCATTGTTTATCCTTAATTTATGGGAACATATTAATGTTTTAGATTTTGGTAAAACGAGACCTATAACTACTTTACAGTTTGCCAGAAGTAAGTCTATTTTTTTGTTTTTATATCACCCAGCCTAATAAATTCACAAAATAACTACCCTGCTAAGATTGAAAAACTTAAAAATGCAACCAACTTTGCACAACAGAGGGTTGCAATGATAAGTACCAAAAAAATGCAACAAAGAAGTCGCGCTACATTAAAAAGACCTATATAAAGACCCCCTTTATGTCAAAGAAGCCGCTTTTTCTTAATAGAAGGCAATACAACTATCATTAAGAAAATATGCTCCTTCATAAAGACCAAACTGCCTTTTTATATAGTAGGTATATTAATTAATTTTACTATGAGAACGTTATGATTAATCAGTTACAGGAAAAATATCAACTGTCGTTATTGTTGCTACTCGGCACTATCGCTGTGCTCGGGGTGTTTCCATTTGCGGTTATACGTTATCTCGATGGAAATTTAACAGCATCAATCATTGATATGGCCCTAGTATTTGGCCTCATAGTACTAGTTGCTTATGCCTATTATTCCAAAAAAATACGGCTTGTGGGCGCGATATTGGCAATATTTATTAATGGTGGTGCGGTAGTTATCGCGATCGCGAATGGAATAAATAGCTTTTTGTGGGTTTATCCTGTTTTCGCCAGCACTTTTATTCTAGTTAAGCCGATTGAAGCTTTTTGTATTAATGTCGTAGCCGGTATATCACTGGTAGCTATGGCCGAAATTTTTGACATTATTTCAATGGATTCCTTCATTGTGACAATACTAATACTATCAATCAGCGCCTTTGTTTATGCCAACCACAGTTTAAAACAGTTTCGCTTACTGGAAACTCTCAATACTGTTGATGCACTAACAGGTGCATTTAATCGCCGAGCCATGAGTACAGATATGCAAGCTGCCTTATCCAACTCCGAGCGCAACGGCATTAAACAGTGTTTAGCGATTTTAGATTTAGATTACTTTAAGTCGGTGAACGATAAATACGGCCATGCAGTTGGGGACCAAGTGCTGAAAGAGTTTGTAAAGATAACCACATCGCACATTCGTCAATATGATCGGCTTTATCGATTCGGAGGGGAAGAGTTTGTACTGCTAATCCCTGTGGTCGAAGAACAACAACAGACGTTTATTGACAACCTTAGAACAGTTATTAAGAAAAACTTGAAAACACCGAATGGTGAAGAGATAACGGTATCCTTTGGTGTTGCTCCTTGGATACCAGGAACAACATTAGATACTTGGCTACAACGTGCAGATGAGGCGCTATATCAGGCTAAAGCAAAAGGTCGTGACTGCGTTGTATTTAACAACGAATAGCTTATCTGGCAATTAACCTGAACTTAAAACGCACTGTCATAACTTTTATAGAAATAATTAACTGTAAATTGAACTTATGCGTTTATCACCCCTCTGAATATACAGTTTTCATGTGTGTTCTCTTTTTAAGCCTGATTTTATGTCAGGCTTTTTTTTTGCTTTTTTTTGGTCCGTAAAGCCGATGTTAGGTGAATTAACGGTATAATCATATTAATTTGATTTTGGTCGAATCGACCTGCACTTATTCATTATTTTATTCACAGGAGAAAGTTGTGGCCTCTAAAGCTAACTACTCACAAGGGCTATTACTATTTCGCCTAAAGAATGGCCGTCAGTTTGCTTTGGGTACATTAAAGATCCAAGAGCTTGTGCCGTATAAACCTGTAACATCAATGGTTAGGTCAGAATCAGGAGTCAAAGGTGTATTAACAATACGCAATCAAACTATCGCAGTGATCGATATGGCTGAAGTGATAGGGCTTGGCCCAATTCCAGAAAGTAAACTCAAACAATCTTTTATTGTTGTGACCGATTGCCAACGAAAAACAGTTGGATTTATTGTTAGCCAAATTGACAAAATTGTTGAGACCAATTGGCGTGAAATCAAGCAGCCTGATAAAAAACTGGGAGCCGGAGTTTTTATTACTGGGACGGTCAAAATTGAAGACGAGTTTATCCAGCTAATAGATGTTGAGTTACTGCTAAATAAAATCTTCCCAGCAGATCCCCATGCGGCACTAGCGGTGGTTACCGATTTTCAGCGGGAACAACTTAAGCCAATGAATATCTTGGTTGTTGATGATTCATTAACAGCTAGGCGGCAACTAACCGATGTTTTAGAGTTATTGAATGTACCATTTCATGTGACAGACAACGGTCAAGAGGCACTGCTGTATATGCGAGAACAAGCCTCGAATGGGCATCCAGTTAATCTGTTAGTTTCTGATATTGAGATGCCAGGATTAGATGGTTATGAACTAACCTTTGAAGTGCGCAATTCGCCAGATCTGGCAGCTGCCTATATCATTCTTCATACCTCGTTATCGAGTGAGATTAGCGTTGGCCAAGCTCACCAAGTCGGTGCAAATGAAGCTCTAACAAAATTCGACGCAAAAGAATTAGTGCTTTCAATGCTGCGTGGTGTTGAGTTTATCAATACCACGCAGCACTAAACCCTTGGTAATTCCTGAAGAAAAAACCTAGCGTCCACCTTCTGGGAAAAGACGTTACACTATCACCATTGCTCCCATTTCAAATTGACATTTTCTTTATAAATACAACAATTGAGAACTCTTTACTTCGTATCACTGATACCCGAGATGAAACAGAAGTAGTTTTGTTCTAAGTTTTTATCATCTATTGATATTGGCAGTAGCAAAAAAGCAAATTATTCGAAACGGATTTCGTTTGAAAAAAGCGAAGGATAGTAATGCCCGCGAAGGCATTATTTTAAAGCCAATTAACTGTACAATGCAGCTAAACTTAAAACGCTCAGTCTGGGACTGGGCATCACTTATTGAAAAATAATAACCAACAAATTGAACGAATGTGGTTGCTAACCCTCTGAATATACAGTTTTTTATTTGTTCCCTTTTTAAGCCTAGTTTTATGTCAGGCTTTTTTAAAACTATTTTTCCTCTACAACGCCCCCTTAATTCATTCTTAGTCAGTAAACCTGTTGATCTTGATTTATCCCCAAATAAAACTTGCACTATTTAAAACTCACTTGTACCATTACCACACATGGAACATATGGAGCACTCAAATTCCAATGCAAATAATCATAGATATTGATGATCCTGTACCCATTTTTTCTCAGTTAGTGGAACAAATTAAACAAGCTGTAGCAGGTGAAAAAATTCAACCCGGTGATCCCCTACCCTCTATCCGGCAACTAGCGAATGATTTAGATGTAAACAGCAAAACTGTTGCTAAAGCATATAAATTATTAGAAAGGGATGCGGTGATCCAGAGCAGAGGATATAGAGGGACCTTTGTACACCCAGAGGCAAAAGATAATTGCCAGATAGATATCAAAGCTTGGGCAACATCTCAATTTGAAGAATTTATCCTAGCAATGAGGGACGCTGGAGTCACTGACTCTGAGATGCGTATTACTTTTAACAATGTGCTAAATGGCAAATAAAATAACTTTTTTACTAAGCCAATTAGAGCAAATACTTTTATATATTATAGGAAACAATAATGTGGATTGAACTCATATTTTACTTGGCTTTTGTTAGCCAAATACTACTAATTTCTTGTTATTATCCTAAACGAATCCTAGAACGGATGGACTTCGTATTTAAACATTGTCCATTTGAGACTCATAAGAAGCTTTATCCTAAGGGTTATGAAAAAACATTAGAAGGTAAAGTGACGTTTAAAGTGCTGAATCGCGCAATATTGGTTATTGGTGTGTTACTACTAACAGTATTTTTCGTCGGTACGTTTAATGGCACCATGCAATTAAATAAAATAAATTTATTACCTATGGCTTACGGTTTGCTGCAAGCTATTCCTTTCTTTATCCTAGAAATTTCAGCTTTGAAACAATTCAAGTTAATGCGTAATTTGAATTCCGCAACCAAACGCCAAGCAGACCTTAATCCCAGAAGTCTATTTAATTATGTATCACCAGTTCGATTTTATGCTGCGGTAATTATATTTTTTGTTTGTAGTTACATTATTTTTAGCTTTAATGATTTCGAAGTTTCCTTTGATGTAGCGGTATTAATGGGCTCTATGCTTTTGTGTAACGGGCTATTTGTTGGACTGGGTTATACGTTACTTCATGGCAAAAAGTTAGATCCGCACCAATCACCTAAAGACCGTCACATAATGACAACAGCCGCTTTCCATTCATACACATCGGTCAGCATATTAGTGAGTGTATTTTTTATTCTAAACAGGAGTGTAGATCATTATGCTTTGCACGACTGGGAGGCATTATTTAACAGTCTTTATTGGCAAGTTCTGATGTTAGTTAGCACTGGAGCCGCGCTCAAACTGACCAATCTAGAGAAAGTTAATTACGACGTTTATAAAACAACATCCTAGTCCTTGGACTGTTTTTGGTTTGAAATGATGGCAAACCTAAGCTACAAATCTAAAACAGATAAATCTAGATAGACACCAGCATCCGCTGGTGTTTCTAATCTAGGTAAGCTGCCTATAAATGGCACATCCAATAGGGTTTTCAAACTAGCAATGTTATCGTCCAGATAAGGCATGTCGGGATCAACTTGATTAGCCACCCAGCCTGCTATTTTTAAGCCATCGTTGCGGATACATTCAGCGGTTAACACCGCATGATTTAAACAACCTAAACGCATCCCTACAACTAAAATCACCGAAAGGTTTCGTTCTACTACAAACTCAGACAAATATCTTGGATTGCCCTCAAAATCGATGCCAAGAGGTAAACGCCAGCCCCCTGCACCTTCTACAATCAACACATCTGGTTTTTTTTGTAATAAACAAACAAACCCTTCACGCACTGTGTCGATAGCGATTAGCTGAGCTGTGTTGTCCGTACTGAGCTTCTGAGCGGCTAAATGCGGCGCGATGGCGGCTTCAAATGCAATGGGATTCACTTCGTCATAACTTAAATCAATACTTGAATGTTTTTGCAAAGCCAAGGCATCTTCATTACGTAAGCCTTGAGGGGTGAGTTCGCAACCAGCAGCAATAGGTTTGTAAGCAGCAGTCAGCAAACCCTTTTTATTGAGTAAAATAAGCAGTGCTTCAGAAACGAATGTTTTGCCAACTTCAGTATCTGTACCTGTAACAAAAAACGCGCGGCGTTTAACTGATAAATTTCCCATGAGAATCCTATTTAACAATGAATCGGCGTTATTTATTGCAGTGTAAGAAGCAGACCTGATAAGTCAGAGGAAGTTGCATATTTTCAGCATACTTTTGCCAATAATAAGTTTCAAGATGTTGCAACTTGTGCCGATTAAAAACGTTTTTTATTTCAGGTTTTGATTGTTCTGTTAAATTTTGGTTTGTAAGTAAAACATTGGCGCCAATAGCTTTGATTGAAGACAATAATTGTCGAATATTTGCGTGCCAAGTGACGTATTGTTTTTGTTGCATAGATACCTGTAACCCTTGTGATTTTGCGGCATCATACCAAGTCTGAGCAGTTGCAAAGTTATTCACATGGCGCTGACTATCAATACTTTTCCAGCTGTCGTTCAATTGATTAAATGACCCGTCACACATAATGGCCAACACAGCATTGGAACCAGATGTCATTACTCGTGTTATTTCGGACATCACTTTTTGCGGATCCTCAGACCATTGTAAAGCCATGGACGAAAACACCATATCAACCGAGTTATCTGCCATTGGCAGAGAATCCACATCACCTTGCAACCAACAAATTGAAGCATCCTGTGTAAGGCTATTTTGTGTTGCATAGGCCAACATGCCAAAAGCTAAGTCCATAGCCACTAACTTGTCACACCTTGTGGCAAGTTGCTGGCTAATACGCCCTGTTCCGCAGCCTAAATCTAATCCACTTTTATAACGAAGCGGCACATAAGCCATAGCGTCAAAGGCGATATCTAGTTGTACATCAGCAGCAGAATTATACGTATCAGCCGCACGGCTAAATTGCTGGGCAATACGAATTTTATTGTGATTGACGATGGATATTTCAGACATCACTCAAGTGTTTTTTTCATTGAGTAAAACAAGTTGTAAAGCATCAACTAAGGCTACAATATCGCGAGAGTCATGCCCAGCGGTTAACGTAATCCGCAGTCTATCAGTATGTTTTGGTACTGTGGGATAACGAATAGCTGTTACCCATAAACCTAATGCTTTGAGTTTTTCACTTGCATCTAAGGTTTGTTGTGCATCACCTATTAATAAGGGTTGAATAGCGGTATTTGAGGGCATTAATGTTAGCCCGGCTTTATTCGCTAAGAATTTAAACTCTTGTATTCGCTCGACAAGAATGTTTCGACGATCGGCACTTTGTTTGGCTTGTAAACTCATTAACGTGGCATAGGCCTGAGCTGCAGGCATAGCGGTGCTGTAAATATAATGCCGGGCAAAGTTAATCAGGTAATCAATAAAGTCATGGCTGCCAGCAACAAATGCCCCAGCCGTTCCTATCGCTTTGCCAAAGGTTGCCATCAAAATTGGCACTTGTTGTTGAGACAAGTTATGGGTTTCTATCACTCCCCTACCGTGCTTGCCTAAGGTACCAAAACCATGAGCATCATCTAACATCAACCAAGCTTCGGTTTGTTTAATGCTAGCGACAATTTTCCCTAAGGGTGCTTCGTCACCATCCATACTAAAAACACCTTCAGTGGCGACTAAGGTATTTTGAGCTTGTTGTTTATCAGCGGAGTTTAACAACCTTTGAAGGTCTGTAATGTCGTTGTGTTTAAAACGAGTTAGCTTGGCCTTTGATGTTTGTGCACCTTCAATAAAAGAAGCATGCATTAATTTATCGGCAATAATCAGGTCGTTATTTTTTATATTACTTTGGCTAAAAAGCGCTTGGCAAACGGCTTGATTAGCCGCAAAACCAGAATTGAACAGCAACACTTTGTCGCGTTTAAGTTCAGAGGCTAAATATTCTTCCAAAGCCTGATGAGCATTGGTATACCCTGTCACTAAAGGTGATGCGCCACTGCCGCCGCCATATTCGCTTATACCATCGACCCAGGCTTGCATAACCACACTTGAACGGCGCATGGCTAAGTAGTCATTACTGGAAAAATTGATATAGTGTTGACCAGCAATTTCAATCATTGGTCCTGCAGCTGAGTCAACAGTATGTCGAGTACGTAAAAGCCCTTCATTTCGGCGCTTTGCTAAGGCCGCAGCGATAAAATCAAATGCCATTAGCTTGTTGCAGTTTCAGCTTGTTTAGTCGACGCATCGTAAAATAAGTTTTCGCCATTTTCACCACTAAAATTATCATCAATTTCCTCTAAAAGGGCGGCTTCATGAGCTTCATCTGAATAGTCACGAGTTTGCGCAGAATTAATTCCTAACTTTTTAAATAGAGTCACATCTTCGTGAGTTTCAGGATTAGAAGTAGTTAACAACTTACAACCGTAAAAGATGGAATTAGCACCAGCCATAAAACACATAGCTTGCATTTGTTGGTTCATCGCCTCGCGGCCAGCTGATAAACGCACATAAGACTTAGGCATCATCAACCTAGCAATGGCAATAGTACGAATAAACTCGAAATAATCTAAGTCTTCGACGTTTTCCATAGGAGTGCCTTTGACTTTAACCAACATGTTGATTGGCACACTTTCTGGGTGATGTTCAAGATTAGCTAACTGCACCAATAAACTAGAACGGTCAGATGCTGTTTCACCCATTCCCACTATACCACCAGAGCAAACATTCATACCTGAATTTCTGACGTTATCTAGCGTATCTAATCTGTCTTGATAGGTGCGAGTGGTAATGATATCGCCGTAAAACTCTGGTGAGGTATCAAGATTGTGATTGTAATAATCGAGGCCAGCTTGTTTCAGAGACAGCGCTTGATCACGGGTTAACATGCCCAAAGTCATACAAGTTTCTAAACCAAGTTTTTTGACTTCTTTAACCATTTCCATCACATAAGGCATATCTCTGTCACGGGGATTACGCCACGCCGCGCCCATACAAAAACGGGTAGAACCCGCTTGTTTGGCTTCTTGAGCACGTTGGATCACTTTTTCCACTTCCATCAAGCGTTCTTTTTCTAAGCCTGTATCATACCGAGCGCTTTGAGGGCAATACTTACAATCTTCTGGGCAAGCGCCGGTTTTAATCGACAACAAAGTACTTACTTGCACTTGGTTAGGATCGAAATTTTGCCTGTGTATAATTTGCGCTTGAAACATTAAGTCATTAAATGGCATTGCGAAAAGGGCGTTGACCTCTTCAATTGTCCAGTCATGACGAATACTTGCTTGATTGGGTGATGAGGAAATGTTTAAAGACGTATTGTTTAAGGACATTGTGTAACCTTGGGTTTTCAGACTTTACTAAATGATTCAAGGCGCTTAGTCTATGGCGCGCGGCAACATTGTCAACTTAATTTAATATTAAACATTTACAAGTGAGTGTATTTTGACCAGTGAAAATCTACTATTCGATCAACAACATATTTGGCACCCATATACCTCAGCAATTGAGCCGCTACCCTGTTATGAAGTGATAAGAGCTGAAGGGGTTTATATTCATCTAGCTTCAGGGGAAAAACTTGTGGATGGGGTGTCATCTTGGTGGACGGCCATTCATGGTTATAATCACCCTGAACTCAATCATGCGGTTAAAAGTCAAGTAGATGATTTTGCTCATGTGATGTTTGGTGGATTAACCCATAAGCCGGCAATCGATTTATGCCGCACATTAGTGGATATCACGCCCCAAGGTCTAGATCGTGTATTTCTGGCAGACTCAGGTTCGGTATCAGTTGAAGTGGCGATGAAAATGGCATTGCAATATTGGGCGTGTCAGGGCAATAGTCATAAACACAGGTTTATAACACCTCGTAATGGTTATCATGGCGATACCTTTGCTGCGATGTCGGTGTGTGACCCCATTAATGGCATGCACAGTTTATTTGCCGATGCCTTAGCCCAACAAATTTTTGCCCCAGCACCACAAACTCGCTTTGATAAACAGTGGAATGAAGATGATATCAAACCCCTTGAGCAACTTATTCAAGCCCATCACAATGAACTAGCGGCACTCATCATCGAACCCATAGTGCAAAATGCCGGCGGTATGCGAATTTATCATCCCGAATATTTAAAGCGCTGCAGGCAACTTTGCGACGATTACAACATACTGCTAATTTGTGACGAAATTGCCACAGGTTTTGGCCGCACAGGTAAGTTATTTGCATGTGAACATGCAGATATCAGCCCCGATATAATGTGCTTAGGTAAAGCTTTAACTGGGGGGTATATGACTTTAGCCGCCACTATTTGTTCTGAGGATGTTGCCCAAGGTGTATGTCAAGGTGAGCCTGGTGTCTTTATGCATGGCCCAACATTTATGGGTAACGCTCTAGCCTGTTCAGTAGCAAATGCTAGCTTAAAGATCATTCAACAAAATAACTGGCAGGCGCAAGTGGCCCAGATTGAAAAGCAACTCCGTGCTGAATTGGCACCTTGTATGGATTTAGAAGCAGTAAATGATGTTCGAGTGTTAGGTGCTATTGGAGTGGTTGAATGTAAATCTGCGGTAAACGTGGCTGAATTACAAAAAGCTTTTGTGAAGCAAGGCGTATGGATCAGGCCATTCGGTAAACTTGTGTATATTATGCCACCCTATATTATTGACCAGAAACAGCTTAGCCAATTGACTCAAGCTATCTTCAAAGTACTAAAGTAGAAAACACTTTTATTATATTAGTGAAAAACGTCTGGGACTAGTTCGCTCAATTGCTGTAGTTGAGCTTGCAATAACTGTGTGGCAGGATCTTTAGGGCACTTACGAATAAAATATTGATAGTCAGCTATCGCCACTTGAGTACAATCCAATTGGTGTAATAAAAACCCTCGGTCTCTTCTTTCATAAGGATCGTTCGGGCATAAATTGACTAATAACTCTACTGCCTTTAACGCTTCTGAATAACACTTTTCGTTGATGTATGAAGCTTTTAAATTATGCAGTAATCTAACAATAGTCTCGTCACAGCTAGCTTCGTCTAAGGCTTCTTGTGGCATTTTTTCATCTTCTATTTTTTCTAAAATTGAAAAGTATAGAGATTCCAAATCTTGCCGACTCAGCTGTTTACCATTTAAGGGATCTAAATAAATATCAGAGTGATGACTAAAACGGCATTTCAGTAAAAAATGGCCCGGAAAATTTACACCACAAACGTCAAAACCCAGCGCTTTGCCCATAGATTGAAACACAATAGCAAGGCTAACTGGGATCCCAGTACGGTAATCAAGGACATGATCTAACAAGCTGTATTGACAGGAAAAATAGTTCTTCTCATCGCCACTGAAAGCGAGTTGCACATAAAAAAATCGGATAAATTGTTTAAAATCTTTTGCAGTGGTCTCTGTTGAACCAATAAATGTTTTAGCTTGCTCAATCCACAATGCAACTTTACGTAGATAATCATCAGGTTGACAACTGTTAGGTTGAAATACGCTAGCTAACTGCAAACTGGCCATCAAATAATCACCCTTAGAGATAGCCTGTTTTAACTCTTTCAATTACTTAACCCCACTAAATATACTCACTCCTTTTTATCGGTTTAAGTGGGCTAACCTTTACTGAAAATAGCGGCTAATCTCATAAAAAAACCTAAGTCACTGTTAATTCATAATATATGGCTTAATTTATGGATTAACTTATGGATTAACTTAAAAGAGTATAGGTTGTTTACTCACAGCTACCATGCCAGCGAACGCAATCCAACTTAATGCTCCCACTAACCCTATGCCTCGCATAAAACCTGTACGGCCAAGTTTTAACGCTAAAGTAACCATAAATATATACATGACCAAAGCTAATAACTTTTCAGTGACCCATGCATCGACAAAAGGGTATTGCTTAAGCAATACGCACAATATTGCTGCACTAACCAGAAGCAAGGTATCCACAATATGCGGAAGGATTTTAAGCCATTTTTTTTGCAACATTGGTGATTGCATCGCGTTAAGCACAAAGCGCAATAAAAACAACAGCACACTTAAAGCAATGGCAGTTAGATGGATATGTTTAACAATTTCGTACATTCTTAATAAACCTTAAATTTTAGGGGGATAATAACTTAACTTTCGCTAGTTAGGCTTTGCATTATACTTTCTATCTCTTCGATATTTTGTTGTAAAAGCTCAACCATTTTTGGATCAAACTGCTGACCTTTCTCAGCAACTATCACCTCCATCACTTTTTCTAGCGGCCATGCTTCTTTATAACTGCGCTTAGTTCGCATCGCATCAAAAGCATCAGCAAGGCTGGTGATCCGGCAAAATATATGAATACCTTCGCCAGATTTACCTCTTGGATAACCTTTACCATTCCAATATTCATGATGGTCGCGGGCAATCAAGGCAGCCGCCTTAATAAGTGGCCGATTAGAATCTTTTAATAAGTTGTAACCTATCTCTGCGTGATTACGAACTTGGAGCATTTCTTCTTTATCAAGGCTTTCTGACTTCAACATAATATGATCTGAAATTCTAATTTTACCAATGTCATGTAATGGAACGGCTAAGCATAACGTCTTTAAATCTTCTTTAGACAGATTTGCAGCACGGCCTAAAATTTCACAAATTTTAATCATTCGCTTAGTATGATTTACACTCCCAAAGTTTTCTTCCAAAGACTCAGCTAAACGCTCAATAATTTCCCGCTGCGTATCTTCAACATCTTTGTTTAACAACACGTTATCGAATGCAATTTGTACATTTTGGGAAAATATTTTGATTAAATGTTTATCTGTTGCGGTCAGTTTCCTCGGTAAACCCGACATGTAAAGAAGTGAACCTTTTTTAGTTTTACTGTCACAATAAACCACCAAATAATCGTCTTCACAGATCATCGATTTATTTGCATAAGCTTGCTGACAAGAAAGTAACTCTCGGCCACTTATTACTTCTTCAAGTCGATTACCTTCTTTGTCTTGGTACTCACCTCTTCCCGTAAACACATAAAGCTCGGAGCAGTTATATTGTTCTATTGGTTTAGGGCCAACAACGGCCGATGTTAAATAAGCCGTGTCTTTGGTCCCTCCTAACAAGGAAGCCAATTGCTGAACTATGCCTTCAATAAAACTTTCTAAAGAATGAATACTGAAAAGATCAGCCGACGCAGAGATGATTTTTTCCAAACCCTGTCTATTTTCTTCAATAACAATGATATCGCGATAAGAGCGAAGGGCAGAAATAACCACTGTGAAGAGTTTTTGAGCAGTCAGTTCAGTTTTAGATTTGTAATCGTTAATATCATAATTAATGATTACATCACGCTCAGGGGCCTGCCCTGGTTGGCCTGTACGTAAAATAATACGAGTAAAGTGATTATTCACTTCGTTCCTAATAAATTCAGCTACTTTTAAACCTGCATCATCTGTTTCCATGACCACATCGAGCAGCACTACAGCTATATCATCATGCTCAAGAAACATTTTTTTCGCTTGTTCACCATCAAACGCACTAATAAACTCAAGATCTTTTTCTTGAAATACAAAATCACCAAGGGCTAACTTAGTCACTGCATGTACTTCAGGCTCATCATCAACTATTAAGACTTTCCATTTACCCTGCCACTCAATTTCATCATCTGTATCTTCGGCAAACAAAATTTCGTCAGACATAACACCTCCCTATAAAACAATGACTTGGTAATAAGCTAAAGCTAACATTAACCTGTAAAAACTGTATGTTAAGTTATAACTTATTGATGAAAACAACAACTCAGTGAGACGAATAATCCATTATAAAAATAAAAATCATACCCCTTCCACCTCAAAATTACGGATTCATCGGGAGTATAAAGGGAACGCTTTGGATATATATTTAAATGCACCCCAAGGTCACACGTGGCAAGCCATTCAAGTCGAGTTCGCTACGAATTTTCTTAAAACCACTTGCCCGCAAAACATCCATTACTTGATCACTTTGCTGATACCCATGTTCAATCACCAGCCAAGCGTTATCAGCCAAATATTGCTTACTTTGGGAAACAATTAAGCGAATATCATCAAGACCATCCACACCTGACGTTAAGGCGCTGCTTGGCTCAAAGCGCACATCACCTTGCTGTAAATAGTGGTTATTATCTTCGATATAAGGCGGGTTTGTTACGATAAGATCAAATTGCTTATGCTCAACGGCAGAAAACCAATCACTTTGAATAAAGTTAACTCGTTCGAGTTTATGCATAATGCCATTATCTTTGGCTAAATCGACTGCTTGAACGCTTTTATCTAAACCTGTTACCAACCAATTGGGGTTTTCAGTTGCTAATGCCAAAGCGATAGCACCAGTTCCTGTGCCTAAATCCAACACTACTGAATTCTCAGCTAAATTAAGGGTCAAGGCAATTTCAACCAAGAGCTCGGTTTCGGGTCGAGGGATCAAGGTAGCGGCAGAGACTTTTAAACGTAATGACCAGAAATCCCTATAGCCAATAATATGTGCCACAGGATGGCCTAAGGATCTTTGCGTAATGTATTCTTTAAACACCTTCATCTGCAATTCATCTAACCGCTTTTCGGGCCAAGTGTGCAGGTAAACCAGCTCTCGCTGTATGCTCGCTGCCAACAACACTTTGCTGTCAATAGCCGCGGAATCATGCAGACCATCATCACTCACATTATGTGCACTGAGCTGCTCCTTGGCCCAAGATAATGCTTGTTCAATGGTCAATAACAGATTATCCAAGAGAATTTATTCGTCAGAAAGTGAAGACAACAAATCGGCTTGATGTTCTTGTCTGATTGGCTCTAACACTGCATTCAGTTCGCCCGCAATCACATCGTCTAAACAATATAAAGTCAGATTAATCCGATGATCTGTGACGCGTCCTTGAGGAAAGTTATAAGTACGAATACGTTCCGAACGGTCACCACTAGCCACTAGGTTTCGACGGGTAGAGGTTTCTTCTGCTTGGCGTTTATCTTCTTCTAATTGGGTCAAGCGAGACTGCAATATCGCCATCGCCTTAGCACGGTTTTTGTGCTGTGAACGTTCATCCTGACACTCAACCACTATGCCTGATGGATTGTGGGTAATACGAATTGCAGAGTCAGTTTTGTTGACGTGCTGTCCACCGGCACCAGACGCTCTGAAGGTATCTATTTTTAAATCGGCTTTATTGATTTCAATGGCTTCAGATTCAGGGATTTCAGGCATCACCACTACAGTACAAGCTGAAGTATGAATACGCCCTTGAGACTCAGTATCGGGCACACGCTGTACACGATGTCCACCTGACTCAAACTTCATAATGCCATAAGAGCCAACTCCAATAATATTGGCAATCACCACTTTATAGCCACCATGATCTCCATCATTTGCCGTAACAAGTTCTACTTTCCAGTTCTGTTTTTCAGCATAACGACTGTACATACGGAATAAATCACCAGCAAAGATAGCGGCTTCATCCCCCCCTGCCCCAGCACGTATTTCCACAAAACAGTTGCTTTCGTCATTAGGATCTTTTGGTAGTAATAATACTTGTAGCTCTTGGGTGAGTTCTTCGATTCTTAGTTTAGATGATTTATATTCTTCCTGCGCCATCTCGCGCATTTCGGCGTCATCTTCTTGCATCATTTCTTGTGCAGACTCAAAGTCTTGCTGAGCTACTTGAAAATCCCGAAAACACTTCACTACACTTTCTAACTGTGAGTATTCTTTGGTTAAGCCTCTGTATCTGTCTTGATCGGCAATAACTTCAGCTTCACCCAATAGGGCTTGCACTTCTTCATAGCGCTCATCTAAGACTTCTAGTTTTCGTTGAACCGATTGTTTCATTATATTCCTGTACGCGGACTAGGTTATCCGCTAATTATCTGATTTTTTTAACGCTAATGCATCAATTAGTAATGCTAGTTGTTGCGGATCTTGTTCACTGGCCGCATTTTTTAAAGCCTTGGTAGGGGCATGAATAAGACTATTGGTTAATTTATTAGCAAGTTCAATGACCACTTGTTCAGCATTTTTGCCATCCGCTAGCTGGTTTAGTGCTTTACTCACTAAGGTATCTCGCTGCAACGCACTTTGATCACGAAACCCTTTTAGTACATCAATTGATGACTGGCTTTGTTGCCAACGCATAAATTGTTGTACTTGCTGTTCAACCATTTCATCCGCAAGTGCTGCTGCATCTTGTCGATTAGCCAAGTTTTTTTCTACTATTTGTTGTAAATCATCCACTGTATAAAGATAGGCATCATCCAAATCCCCCACCTCAGCTTCGACATCACGAGGAACCGCTAAATCAACAAAAAACATAGGCTTATGCTTACGTTCTTTTAAGGCACTTTGCACTAATCCTTTACCTAAAATGGGTAGCTGACTGGCGGTTGAACTGATAACGATATCAGCATCTTTTAAATGCTGAGGGATTTGCGCCAAGGTTAATACAGAAGCGTTCAGAGGCTCAGCAATTTTCTGGGCACGAGCTAAGGTACGATTTGCTACTGTGAGTGATTTAACATTATGTTCATAGAGATGTTTGGCCACAAGTTCGATTGTTTCGCCAGCGCCAATCAATAACACCCTACTTTTTTCCAGTGATGAGAATATATGTTTAGCTAATTGCACAGACGCATAAGCAACAGACACAGCATTGGCACCAATATCTGTTTCACTGCGCACCCTTTTTGCCACTGAAAAAGTATGTTGAAACAGCCTTTCAAAATCTCCCTTGATCACCCCAGAATTTTTGGCATCAGTAAAAGCTTGTTTCACTTGCCCTAAAATTTGTGGCTCACCTAACATCATGGAATCCAATCCACATGCCACCCGCATAATATGATTGGCTGCTTGCTGCTCGGTATAAAGGTAACTGTTGTCGTGTAATTCTTTTGCTTGGACACCATGAAAATGAGCTAGCCAAGTGGCAATATTGTTTGTCTGTATATCTTCTAGCTGTGCATATACCTCGGTCCTATTACAAGTTGACAAAATCACAGATTCGGTTGCGCCCGTTTCTTGTCGCAAAGATGCCAGCGCCTGCACTATTGCATCGGGTGAAAAGGCTATTTTTTCACGCAATTCAACTGGGGCGGTTTTGTGATTAATACCAAAAGCAATTAGGGTCATGGAGTGATTAGGTAAACTACAACAATGGGCCAATTAAGTGGCGGCATTGTACGCAAAAGGTAAAACTATTGAAAGCGATGTCACTTGTATGTTTCTATTGCCGCAATCAATTTTTCTATTTATAGAGCGTTATTCAAACAGTGTTAGCTAGTTGCCCCTATATAAAACAAACTTTTTCTGCCTTTATCCTTATTTTTTATCTGGCTAGTTGTGCCACTCCCCCTAAACCAACAGTGAGTTTAAATTCTGCAGCTCATCAATTGTCGTTAGAACAACAAGATCACTGGCTGATAAAGGGTAAACTCGGTTTTAAAAGTCCCGAAAAGAAACAAAGTGCTAACTTTAGATGGCAGCAAACCCAAGATCAATATCAGCTAAACATGACCTCTATTATAGGCACGTCACTGCTAAATATGCGGGGCGATGACGAGGGTGTCACCTTAGTTGCTGATGATGAGACTTACCAAGATGCTGACGCTAGTCATTTAATTTGGCGTGTCACAGGCTGGCAAATACCAGTAGAAAAATTACGCTTTTGGATAAAAGGGCAACATCAGAACAAGGATCAAGTGATAACAAGTGAACAAGGTTGGGTCAGCCAATTGCAACCTATCTGTGATAATTGCGAAAACTGGCTAATTACCTACGACAATTATAAATTAGTAGATAAAGTATGGTTGCCCCATAAAGTGGTGCTTAACAATAGTCTTAACAATAGTCAGCTGTTAATTCGCATTAATACCTGGGATTTGCATGAATAACCCTATTAAAAACTGGTGGCCGAGCCCAGCCAAACTTAATTTGTTTTTACACATTAATGGCCGTTACGAAAATGGCTACCATCAATTACAAAGTTTGTTTCAAATCCTTGACTATGGTGATGAGCTAGCTTTCGATGTTAATGCTTCAGGAAAAATCACTCTAGCGGATCCCATTTCTGGTGTGGCGGATGAAGATAATTTGATTATTAAAGCTGCGTTATTATTAAAACAAAGTTTGCCAGCTACGCAATCTAATGGTCTGGGTTGTACTATTCATCTTAGAAAGCGATTACCTATGGGCGGTGGCATAGGTGGAGGTTCATCGAATGCCGCAACCACTTTGTTAGTGCTAAACAAACTATGGGGTTGCCATTTATCTGCGGAAAAACTAGCCACACTAGGCTTAACCTTAGGTGCAGACGTACCTATTTTTATACAGGGGAAAACAGCCTTTGCTGAAGGTGTAGGTGAAAAACTGCAACCAGTGAGCCTACCAACAAAAACCTATCTAATATTATTTCCCGATAGTCATGTGTCGACTGCTGAGATTTTTTCCTTGGCTGATCTGCCTAGAAATACAGCAAAAATTGATTTTAGCGATTATAGTTTTGCAAACACCCACAATGATTGCCAACAATTAGTTTGTGATCGCTATCCGAATGTTGCAAAAGCATTACACTGGTTGTTAGAATACGCGCCGTCGAGGATGACCGGTACAGGCGCATGTGTATTTGCAATATTTGAGCATCATCAGGAAGCGTTAGATGTTCAAGCTTTATTGCCAAAAGGCAGTACAAGCTTTGTTGCAAATGGGGTTAACACATCCCTTTTACATAGCCAGATCCAAGCACAAATTTACTAGTTTAATTGGGGTATAGCCAAGTGGTAAGGCAACGGGTTTTGATCCCGTCATT
>TARA_R110002153_G_scaffold372_1_pt1 | contig 20069 bp, 12 predicted proteins | sample TARA_R110002153 | Tara Oceans TARA_R110002153 (sample SAMEA4398193) | marine metagenome | biome: Polar Biome; feature: [SRF] surface water layer (ENVO:00010504); material: water (ENVO:00002006), including particulate matter (ENVO:01000060) such as... | depth 5 m
ATTAATATTATGCCAGAAGTAGGTGATGAAAAAAACAACAATGGTGTAAGACTAACTTACACTAAGAATGGTAAATGGGAACCAGTAGGGTACCCACCCGATAATAATAAAGGACCTCAAGCAGAAGGTTTTGGTAAAATACCAGAACAGCTGGCACAAACCAGAACACCAAAAGACTCACTCAGTTTTTCAGACCTAGAAAAATTCCAAACAGCAATTACAGCTATCGGTACTAGTACCACCTCTATACAAGATAACATGGGTGTTATATTAGATATGTTAGCTTTAGAAGATACTTTAAGGGTAGACATCTCTAAAAGTATTGGAATGTCTAACGAACAGTTATTTGACACTATTAATGAGTTAAATGAAGCTGGTGAATCAGCTTCAAGATTTGCATTAACAGTAAATGATTTATTTACTACATTTAAAGAGATAACACTAGAGGTTGGTAGAAAATTAAGAATTTCACCTGAAGTAACAGAAAGAGCAGCATTATTAACCAAAACACTAGAAGGTTTTGACGCTTCAGATTTTGCTAAAGGATTTGACGATATAGGTTTTAGTTTAGATAAAGCGATTGGTGGTGTGGATGAATCAAATAATGCCATGAGTGAAATACTTGAGACTGGAAGAGGGTTTGGTGTGGTGATGGAAAAATTCCTAGGAAACGTAACATCCCAACTTAAGTTAGTTAATACATATGGTTTTGACCGTGGTGTAGAAGGTTTAGCTAGGATGGTAGCTAGAAGTCAGACATTAGGTTTAGAAATGAGTACGGTTACTTCGTTAGCTGATAAATTCTTAGACCCAGAAGGGGCAATTGATTTTGCTGCTAGAATGCAGGTAATTGGTGGTGCTGTTGGTGATTTACAAGACCCATTTAAATTAATGTATATGGCTACTAACGACTTAGAAGGTCTACAGGAAGCTATAATCGATACCGCCGCTGCCGCGGTAACTTTTGACGAAGACAAAGGTAAATTTGTAATATCACCAGAACAAAGACGACAGTTAAAAGATATGGCAGAAGCGATGGGGACCTCATACCAAGACCTAGCTGATACAGCTGTTAAATCAGCGAGAAGAGCAGAGGCATTCTCTGAAATGAAATTTTTAGATAATGTAACGGAAACCGATAAAGAATTAATAGCTGGCATGGCTCAAATGGGTGAGGGTGGTGAAATGCAAGTTAGAATACCTAGTTTAGACAAAATGGTGGATTTAGATTCACTAACAGCTGAAGAAATAGGTGAGTTAAAAACTGTAGGTATGACCGACAGTCAAGTTTATGCACAACAACTTACAGTCGCAGAAAAAGCAAATCAATATTTAGCTACAATTGATACAGGAGTAAGAAAAATGATTAGAGCAGGTGGAGGTGATACTGAGGGGATGTTGGCGGCCAGTTTATCACAACAACTTGGGGAAAGTATGGAATTATTGACAACTGAACAATTAAATTTAATAGGTGAAGGGGATATGGCTGGTTTTATGAAGAATTTTTCAGACCCAGCGAACGCACCTACAGGACTAACACCAGAAGGGACTAACAAAATATTACAAGGATTAAAAAACATGGGACTTTATACTGGAGATATTCCAGCAATCGAAGCTGATGACTTTATTTTAAGACCAGGTCAGGCACCAGTAAAATTTAATGAGGGTGACCTTATATTAGGTGGTACAGAGTTAGATGGTGGACAAGGTGGGGACATAACCAATAAAATTAATAACGTCAATACTAATACGAACACTACAACACAAGCACAAACAAGAGGGCCAATAGAACTTACAGGTACATTAACTGTTAAGGGTGAAGGAGAAAACGCTACCGTAAACGTACAAAAATTATTAAAACAAATGAGTTCTGGAGATTTACAAAACCTAAGTATGATGTTATCCAACGCAACAGCATAAAAAGAAGTAGTATTCTATTTATTAAAAAAGAGAAATGGCAACACCAAACAATTCTAGTTCACAAAATCCTTATGGATTAGGTAATTATAAAATATCTATTGCTAGTACAGAAATTTTAAGAAAGTTTTTGTTGGGGAAGAATTTGCAAAGTTCTTATATGGCGGACTCTAATCCAACCACACCATCTTTTGGGATACAACAACCAGGAACCACAAACTATAGTTACTTATCCGATAAATTTGTAATAGACCAAGATACTGTATCTGAAGGTGGGGCCAAACCACAAACTAATTTATTTTTAGATAATAAATATGGACCTATGGGTGGGTATAAAGATGTCCAACTAATTGATGTTGATAAAGTACTACCTAGAACAGGACAAGGATACGTAGCTCCCAACACTGTCACACCTCAGTCATTTGTATCATCTAACTATACACCAGCTGAAATACTAGAAACGGTAAATATAACCAACGGATTAGTTAACACACTAAACAATAAAATTTTAAATGATAGTAAGTTAACTGAATTATCAGCGGGATACCTTAGAGAAAATTTGGGGTACATACAATCCCAGTACGATTTTGAGGTTAGTACCAATGGTGCCGCAGACTCCAATATCAGTAGAAAACCAGGAAATAAAATATTAGAAGGTACTGACTTTATGTCGAGAATAACCAACCTATACTACGGTTACTCTAACATACCAGGAAGTTATTTTCAAGCAACATTCGTACCGGACATAAATTCCCTACAGTCAAATCAAATTAATTATGTTGGTGGATTAGCACCTAATATAACAGCAACAGCAAATGCTATACAAAACTCTATTTTTTCTAACGGTCTAGGGATACCAACAAGTCCAACGAACATGCCCATACCAAGTGATATATTCTTACAGTATATGGGTGAAGAACAACAATCAGCCTTGTTCCAAGCTTTAAAATATAACATATATAGACCGGACTATAGTAAAGTGCCATTACCCAGTAACATAGAAACGGTAGTACCGTTTTATTACGTTGGTTCAAGAGAGTCCGAACCAGGAAAAATACAAAGTCCTTTAGACGCTGTCCCACAAGACGAGTTTGGTAGGAGTACTGGAGCTTTAGTATACGGACCATCTACACTAGCTAAAGAGTTAGAAACAGTAAATGGTAGAGCAACCTGGTTATTTCAAACATTTGGGTTGAGAGGTAAGACATATATGGATGGTGGTGGGTTATCAGCTGGGTGGACTTGGTTTGGTAATAAATCTTTTGCTTCTTTAAACGCCCCACCACAAATGTTGACCACTAAGTCATCGGAGAAACCAAAAAGAAAAGGTGGTATATTAGACGAAACACAGAAACTTATAGATTCAGCACCACTTATGGGTGGAGCTAGAAGAAAACATGCGGGTCACGCCATAGACCAAACATCAAAAATATTTAATGACGGATATAAAAATATATCAAAAGGTTCTGGGGTTAAATTTGTTGACGAAGGTGTTTTTGGTTCACTACAAGAAAGAGAATTTTGCCGTACATGGACTAAAGATAACCCATATTATAAATTCACCAACATGATTAGGTTTAAGGGTAATCAGTTAGGTAAAGAAAATTCGGTATTAAACGATACATTTAATTTAAATATAGCTCCTAATATGGGGGTAAATGTAGATACCGAAGCTAAAGAAAAAAACGTTAAAAAATATATGTTTTCTCTTGAGAATTTAGCTTGGAGGGGTAGTGAAGAATTACTAAATCTACCAAAATCTGAAAAAGGGCCAAATGGTGGTAGGATTATGTGGTTTCCACCGTACGACATAAGTATTGGTGATACAAATTCGGCACAATGGAACTCTATTAATTTTTTAGGTAGACCCGAACCTGTTTACGCTTACAACTACACTGAAAGAATTGGTACCTTAGGTTTTAAAATTGTGGTTGACCACCCATCAATACTAAATGTGATAGCTCAAAAAGAATTATCAAACACACCGGACAGTATTGCTGACGCGGCATTAGACGCTTTTTTCGCTGGTTGTAAAAATTATGATGTTTATGAACTTGCTGAAAAATATGAATTTTTAACACCAGACGAAATAAATCAAGTTTTAAATAGTAACGAGACTAACCCACCACCAGCTAATGTAGACCCAGGTCCAGACAACGCTGTGGAACCCACAGACGAAAACTCAAGTGACCCAAAAACATTCTGGAACACTTGGACAGAAACTGTAGCTGAAGGAGGTGGGGGTGTTACGGAAGAATTTAAAAATACACTTAAAAATAACACTATAAACCAGGAAGAAAACCAAGACAAACTAAAAACTAAAATTTTAAGTAAGTTACTGGGTGAAGAAAATTATTTTAAACACTTAGAAAATACAGATGAATTTCTTTATAGTTCTTTAAAAAGAAAACTACAATACTTTCATCCATCATTCCACTCTACAACACCAGAAGGTTTAAATAGTAGACTATCTTTCTTATTACAGTGCACTAGACCAGGAAGGACCATACCAACACAGACAGAAGGAGGGTTAGAAAATCTAGATGCTGAAAATACAGCTTTTGGACCACCACCTATATGTGTGTTAAGAGTTGGTGATTTCTACCACACTAAAATAGCTATAGATTCGGTTAGTTTTAGTTATGACCCATTAATATTAGATTTAAACCCAGAAGGTATAGGTGTACAACCTATGATAGCGACGGTATCTATTAACTTTAAATATATTGGTGGACAAGGACTAAAAGGACCAATAACACAATTACAAAACGCTCTATCCAACAATTATTTCGCTAACACAGAAATGTATAACCCAAATAGTTTGGTTAACAGTGGAGACGAAAAAGAAGAGTTTAATAGTTTTGATTGGATTACAGATAAAGCAACCGACAAAATAAATGATTGGTTTTCATAAAAATTAAAAGATGACAGGAACAACTAATTATAAATCATTATTAAATACATTTGCTGGTAATAGTAAATCGTATGCTTTAGATATTAAAAATAGATTACAAAATTTATTTTTATTTAATAGTATGGGTTTGGTAGAGGAATTAATGTATTCTAGAACTTACCATGTTGGTGTTCTAGGTGGCGATGAAAGTATAGGGGGTTTTACCACCAACCTAGTTGGCATACCAGAAGGACTATTCAATAGAATGATAAATTCCTACACAACTTTAAAAAAATCAATTAGCACAGAAACCACAACAATACAAACTAATTTTAATACACTACAACCAACCGAAAATGAAAAACAATATGTAAAAGAATTATTAAATAAAACGTTGGAAAACCAATTTACACACATAAATGATAATTTAATAAGTGTTGTTAACAGTTTAAGAAAATCACAACATAATCTAAGCACCACAGCTGACAAACTAAACTTCATAACATCAAATAGTTATGATGGGTACTACCAAAACACTTTTGGTGGTTTGGTGGTAGCACAACAATTAACATCTACCACAACCACAATTATACAATCATATACCGCGGACAGTACAAGTATAAGTAATTTCGTAGGGGAATACGTAAATCCAACATTCCAAAGAGGATACCCCTCAAGTGAGGAATACATTTTCTTTTCCAATCATATGTATACAAATAAGAGTTTATTATTTACTTTTGATGGTAACTACGAAAATGAATTGAAAAAATTAATAAGGTTTAGGGACAACCAACTATACAACAATCTTTTAAAAATAGATGAAAGTGGGTTTAAAGGTATAAAGGTAAAAACTAAAAGAGGTTTTGAACCATTATTAAATGATGTGATTAGGGGTTGGATTGGTTATGACCTTAGGTTTTTTAACTCTAGAATAACTAATGGAATTGTAGCTGGGTACGATATTTTAGATGGACAAATAAGTCAATATACTAATGATTTTAATGTTGAGTTCGGTGTTACTACAGGGCAAACAGCCCAAAACCTAGTTAGGGATAATTTACGTCAAAGACAAAGTGGGGTACCCGATAATAGATTTAATTTCAAATTGGAGAGACAATTACATATTAGTTAAAAATTATGAGTTACTACAACAGATATAACGAATTTATTGTTAATGGAGACTATATAATGGTTCCCGGTATAAAACTAACACAAAAATCCAGTGATAGGAGGGTCGCGTATAAAGTAGGGAAAAGTAGGTTAGATAAATTTTCACAACAATACTACGGTTCACCATATTATGGTTGGTTAATTATGCAAGCAAACGCAACATTTGGTGGGCAAGAATGGGACATACCAGACGGTACTATAATAACCATACCATTCCCATTAATGCAATCACTAGAGGACTATAAAACAAAACTAGACCAATACTTCCTCTACTATGGCAGATAAATTAAATTCTGGAGATATTTTTACAAATCCGGTAGGTAACAATTTAGTTGTTGTCGACCCCAATAAGATAATGGGTTCTAACGGTAAAGTGGTTGATAGACTGGTCAGTCCTGAAGATTTGGTTATGTACGCTAATTTAACGGCAAGAATTTATCCTAGGAGTAAAATTATTGCTGGTGCCTCAGCTGGTGATGAAATAAAGGTAGATTTGTTTGATGGTGAGTTAAATTTTTTAAAACCCGGTGGTAAAAAACATTTAAATACTGATTGGACAGAAGGTTTTACCGACCCAGATTTTGGTAAAACAAAAAAAGGTTCCAGTGAGGGTGTAAAACCTTCTAAAAAGTTTGACAACAGTAAGGATTTTGGTGGGTTCGGTATCACGTCCATAAGTGTTAAAGTAAACGCCTCATACATCCCACAAGTAACCATAAATTTTACTGATGTTAGGGGTAAAACATTGTTTGAACAGGCAAAAACTAACACACCATATACAGCATTTTTTCACTTACCATACCCCACATTTTTTTTAACAATGAAAGGGTATTATGGTAAAGCGGTACAATACCAGTTAACTCTAGAAAAATTCGTATCAAGGTTTGACCCATCCAGTGGTGATTACCTAGTAACCTGTGATTTTAAAGGTAATCATATAGCTCTTTTACGTGACATAAACATGCACCAATGTGTTACAGCACCCTACATGTACCCAACTAGAGTAGACGGTGAAGGAAATGTTACCTCAACAAAGGGAAGGCAAGTTATGAGTAATGTTTATAAAATATATAAAAAATCAAAATTAATCCCAAATGATTTCCCCGAGTACACTATAGTGGAATTAATAGAAAAAATAAAAAGTTTAGATAGAGACCTAGGTAAATTATATGGACAAAAAAACCTTACCACAACCACAGACAAATTAAGGTATGAAGAAACACTAGACAAACTAAAAGAAAAATTTAAAAAGGATTGGATGATGGAGTTTCTAGCAACTGACCTAGGGGAAGAAGTGGAAATACTAATTAATCAGGTTGATGGGCAAGGTAACGAACAAACCAAAAAAGTCTGGACCACAGCATACCCATTAAAAGCTATGGGAAAGATAAATGAAGAGGTAAAAGCTGGTAACGGAAATAGGACAGAATTATTGGAAGTTTTGGAAAACGAAGTTTTAGAAGCTTTATCACAAGTAATCTTACCAGAAACTAACAAATTAAACGAAAATAATACATTTGGTTACGATGGTGTTGAAGATGGGAAATATAGAGTAAACGACTATATTCTTGACCCGAAACTTGTTTATGCTAATATGAGGGTAAATGGTGAAAGTGGTATTAAAGTGGAAAATACTGATAAATTAAAAGTTGATTCGGAAGGTAAATATAGAGAATTAGAACCTTGGTTTATTACTGGCATTTCAGAACTATCGTTTTATGGTAAGTGGAACTTACAAAAGAAAAGTTTTGATTTCTTCGCTAAAGAAATGTCAGAACAAATATCTGTTGAGTTAAATGAGAGATTAGAAAATTATTTGGGTTTTGTACCCACAATAAGAAATGTGTTTGCTGTTATAGTTGCTGGGGCCGACACCTTCTTAAGGTTATTAGACGATGTTCATACAAATGCTATGAGAGAAAGTACTAACCCTAAAAGGTTAGCTGTAGCCAACGAGTCAAACGACACATCTAAAAATAACACAAAAAATAATCAAATTTGTTACCCATGGCCTCAGTATTATGTTGTGGAAGAAGAAGGTGCTTGTGGCATAACTTCCGCTGTATTAAAATATCCTGGAGCTACTGACGTAATAAATATAAACGAGTCTAACAACAAAAAGTTTTGGCCAGAAGTTGATTTTGTAGAAGAATATGTTAAAAGCACAACATATAGGATAAGTGACTACAAATTTGCAACTATTAATACCGGAATATCTAAACAATTTACACCAATAAATGTTAGAGATTGGCCAGCAAAAACAGTACCATACATCACCAAAGACAATACGGAGTTTCTGTTTGAAATATTGGATAGAGCACAAGCAGCTATAACTTTTGGTGGACTAATGACTAGGTACCAAGGAATACAACAATCAAACCTAATAAGTGAAGCACTACTTGAGTTAGCTGGGTACGAAGGACAAAACATATCTAAACAAATAGAACAAAACCCAAACCTACAAGAATTCATATCTTCCATAACTAGTTTTGAAGATATCGAAATAAAATTAAAATCTACATCACCATACAGTTTTAGTGTTTATGAAAATTTTGGTATTATAACACCATTTAATCAAAAAACATTCACAATTAAGACAATACCAAATAACTCATTTGAAATAGTTACTAAGAATTATTCTTTAAATTCTAGTGCTTTAAAAGTTTCTAAAAACACTGGGTTTTTTGATGTCATACCTTTCATATTCCCAACCAACAATCAAAATTGGATAGAGAAAAATTTGTCTCGTTCTCAAAATCTTACACCCGCAACCTTTTATAGTATCTATAAGACTATGTTTTATGATGTAAATGATAGTGGAGTTCTACAAGACAAAAACACTGTCAGTTACTTAACCAGTAGTGAAATAGGTAGAAAACCATATTTCCCAGTTAAATTCATGAATGAATTAAGTGGTCCACAATTTAATATAGATAACGTAAATGAATATTACGAAAATAAAAAAAATGACAGTGGGTTTGGTTCTGGGTTACTAGACTACACAGAAGGTAGTATTAAAGATTCTTTAACACCAATAGATTTAAATTCTCCAACAGCAATAATTAACCAAGACGTTGACCAAACAACTCAAAAGTTGACATCTATGTTAAACACACCTTACTTTATTAACTCATTGTTAGATGGTGTAAATAAAGACCAAGTTAGTGCTCCAAACCCATACACATTAAGTTCTTACTTATTATTAAATTCACTACCACTAATAAATTTTAGAGAAGAAGTTTCAACAAAAAGCGAAAGGAATGATGGTGTGTCCGAATCAGGTGACCTATTAGGTTATGTGGGCATAATGTTCAATCAAATGCCAGCTTTACACCGAGTACCTCTTACATTACTCCTAAAGTTAGGTTCTATATGGTGGAGGTATAAAAAAAATGTTAAAACGGGAATAGACCCACTAACAACCATTTGGTCTGACATTGGTAATACACCATCTAGTGTTTATGACCCAGTAGGTAACTCCACAAATACAAATTTTACTTTTACTGGTAGTAGTGATGGTACATCGTATAACTACATATCTGAGGATGTCACTAATAATTCTATTAAGGTAGGAGTATACCCAACACTAATAGAAGCTATACAGTATATAACAACTGGTGTAATATCCAGTTATACCCCACCAGTAGCTGGTTCGTCTTTAAATTTATTATTTAACCCACTTACTTTACCATTGGTAGATTTAAATTTAACCATAGAAAACGACACTAGTGTATCATACACCACAGAAGATAGTACAAAAGTAGAGTACTATAATGTTTGGCTAGACTCAAAAAATATAAACGATAAAAGTTTAGGTATTAAGTTTGGTAACATGACCACACCCGAAAGATACTTTATCCTATACCCATCAACAGGAGGTATAAAATGGACCGAAGCACCAGCTTATAATGAGGCTGGTAGTATGGTCCCCGGAATTTTACCAAACAACATAAATTCTCTACATAATGGAGCGGCCAGACTATTGTGGCACTCAACACCTAAAGGGTACTTTCAACACAAAAGTACCTACCAACCAACACCTAACCAATATATTAAGTTAGTAAACCCAAGTGATAAAAATGATAATGAGATACCTTGGTCATTAATTGAAGGTGGTGTGTATTCTACTATAGACGAATTAAGGGGAGTATTTAACAACCAACAACTAGACGAATTTGAAAAAATGTTTTTAGAATTTTCTGATAGTGAAGTAACATCTTCCGCGGTTACAACTAATCTAAAAAGTGTAATAAAACATATAAGTTACGTTAGTAATCTTGACGGTTTAAATCAAATGTCTTTACTTTTTGATGATTTTACAGCTAATGACTTATTAACAGCACAAGCAAAAAAGTTTGAATCTGTTATAGACGAATTATTATGGAGAGAAATAAATTATTCTCACAACTCAACTAATAATTTAGATATGATAGTAAACGGGTCAACCGTATTACAAAATTTAATGGGTATTTTTACTGAAAGTGAAGATTATGATTTTGGTACATACGCACAATCCTCAGTAATCATACCGACAACACCCGGTGGTACTTTTCCACCACTAACACAAGAACATATAGATATGAAAATTTATGTTGGGGAACATTACGTTAGTGGTGATGGTCTTGATATACTTAGTAATACAGATACAAGTAATCCATTTTACAACTTTTTCGTAACCGCAAGACAAGATGGTAATGGGATAACATTTAACAGTAGTAATATTGAAGCTTTCGCACCCATAATTAGAATGTATGGGACCTACTGTTCCAAAACCCCAACATTAAACACTTTTCCAGCTCACGAATACTTTAAATTATTGGTAAACGAATTAGAGGTGTTAAATAACAAGGAGGAAGATTATGTTAACGCTATTTTAAAAGAAACAAAGAAAAAAATAAAAAAAGAAAAAAATTTAAACAAGTTAAAAGAATCTTCTGACCCTAGACCTAACATAGACGCTAACGATTTAAAATTAGAATTGTATAACGGTTTTAAAATTATGAATGATAGGTGGGTTTCAGGTATTAACCTAACAGCCACAGGAGGTACACTCTTTGAAAGGTTTTTATTTTTAGATAGAGCAAATAGAGATATTGGTAGTGAGGCCATAGTTAATATATGGGATATTTTAAAATTAGATTCACCATTCGATGATGGTAGTTCTAAAACCCTAACACAAAGTATATCGAGTTACCTAAGTATCATTTTAGCGAATAATTACTTTAACTTTATACCATTACCATCCTATATTAATTTTTTTAATGTTGAAGGTGATAATTCACAACTACAAGGTAACGCAATGTTTGGCACGTTTACCACGGTTGATTACCTAGACTCTAAACCAGCATTCCTATGTCAATACATAGGAAAACCATCAAGTCAACTGGACGTAAAAACATCCAACAACGGATATAGTACCGATACTTTTAATGTAAACAATACAGCAAACAACCCACTATTAGCGGAGGAGTGTGGTGACAGAAACCTATCCAACAAGGTAATGGGATTCAACGTCGACTTTGGTATACCAAACCAAAATATATTCGAGTCTGTTACTCTAGACCAATCACAATACCAAAATACGGCTGAAAGTTATAAAGTTTTACAAGAAATGGCAAATTCAGGTGGTGGAGGAGCTACCACTATGGCATCTACCTCACTATATAATGTATACGCTAGTAGGTCGTACACAGCAAAAATAACTTGTATGGGTAACGTAACCATACAACCAACACAATACTTCCAATTAAGATACCTACCTATGTTTAACGGGCCATATTTAATTATAAATGTAGAACACGACATAAGACCAAACACTATTGAAACTAGTTTTGAGGGTGTTAGAGTACCAATTCCCAAATTGCCAAAAATAGGTGACCTAGTACAACGTGTTAATGAAAGTTTATATAAAGAAGCCGAATCAAATCTGAAAAAAGTTAGACAACCAAATTATTATTACGATAGTTTAACAGCTACAAAACAACAAATGAAATTAAAACCAAATGAAACTGGGTACATAGATAGTGGTAGTACAAGTATTTCGTTAAATGACACAGTAATTTGGGGGTACGCTATGGATATTCTTGAAGTTGAGTACTCTGAAGATAATCCGTTAGAACCACATTTAGGTGTAGACTACATCCCTAACATAGAATATACAGACCAAGCATCTAGTGAGGATGGTTTATATGTTTATCCGGTTATAGATGGGATTGTAACAGCAGTTCTTGATGGTTGTATTGTTGGTAATACAAGTGAAAAGTGTGCACTTGGTAACTATATTGAAATAACAAAAACCCTACAAGAAAATCCAGTAGAAGATGAAACAGCTTATTATAGAGTTAATTACTATTTCTTACGGGAAGGAATCTTAGTTAGTGCTAATGAAGGTATTGAATCTGTAATTAATAAATCTAGTGTTGCTTACCAACCCAGTACTCTTGGTGGGTCTATAACTATGGGTAGAAAAATAGCTAAATTAGGTAACACTGGAAAATCCAAAGGACAACACTTACATTTAGAGATAATAAGGGGTGTACAAAAAGAAGGTAAAATAGTAGAACATGTACTAAATCCAAAAAATATAATACAACCATTTGCATTTTAAATAACTATTATTAACTTTGGGGATATTTATATAAAAAAAGAAATATGATTTCAGAAAGCGTAAAACAAAAATTAGGTAATTTTTTAGGCAAAAAAACAGATAACGTAGTTGAGAATGGTGCAAATCAAGAAGGACAACAAGTTTGTGATTTAGATACTGGTGTTTGTTATACTATTAGAAGTAGAGACGGTTTAATTGAAAGGGTTGAGAATAGTATTAGAGTAAATAGAAAAGTACAGGTAGAGTCACCATCGGGTGATGTAAAACAATTATTAAATGGCTAAAGAATTAGAAAAAAAATTATTAAAAGAGTTATCTAGGTTTAAAGAAATTGGGCGTAATTCTAGTAATCTTGACGAACAAATTATTGGTTCTGGTTCTGGGTTTGATGAACAACAAGGAGAATCCGACCTACTAATGAAATTTAAAAAACGTCAGGATGTGGGGGAACAAGAAGATGATTTGGACATACCTTTAGACCCAGAAGCTGAAACAGAAGATGAAACAGAAGAACTAGATGTCGCAGTTGAAGACGAGATAGAAACAGAAGATGTTTTAGATACAGACATAGACTCTGAATTAGACACCGAATTAGATACTGGATTAGATTCAGACACTAAAGAATTGGATGTTACTGATTTAGTTACAAAACAAGATGAGGTAAATACAGAATTATCCGACCAAAAAGATATCTTATCTAAAAATAGTGAAAGTTTAGACGACTTAATGGATAAACTATCAGAGTTAGAAACACACTTAACATCTATGGATGATATGGTACAAAAAATAGGTAACCTAGAAAATAAAATTGAAGAATACCGACCACGTACACCAGAGGAAAAAATTAGTCTAAGAAAGCATGATAGTGGTCCATACACTCAAAACCTAAGTGACTACTTTATAGACAAAGAAGAGGTTTTTGACAAAACTGGTAAAAAACAGTACATTTTAACAAAAGATGATGTTGATAATTACAGTAAGGACGACATCAAAAAAAGCTTTACTCAACCAGAGGACGAAGAAGAGTAAAATTACCACCACATTTATTTGACAACCCATTATTATATTCCTATATTTACTCATATGTTTATTAATTAATAATATTTAAAAAGAAAAATTTATGAGTAATAGTTTAGACGCAGTTTTAGCTCAATACGAGAAAAACAAACAAAGTGGTGGTTCCACAAAACCACAAATGACATCAGAAGAAAGGATGAAACAATACCTTTCAATCATGTTACCAAAAGGAACAAAACAAGGTGAAAAAAGAATTAGAATTGTACCAACAACAGACGGTACCTCACCATTTAAAGAAGTATTTTTCCACAATGTACAAGTACAGGGAAGATGGCAAAAACTCTATGACCCAGGAAAAGATGAACTTGGTAAACCATCCGGTGAAAGAAGTCCGTTAAATGAAGTAGAAGAGGCTTTAAGATTAGCTGGTGATGCACAATCAAAAGAGTTAGCACGTTCTTATCGTTCACAAAAATTTTATATCGTAAAAGTTGTTGATAGAGACAATGAAGAAGATGGTGTAAAATTTTGGAGATTTAAACACAATTGGAAAGGTGACGGACCAATAGATAAGATTATCCCTATTTGGAGAAATAAAGGTGACGTTACCGATATTAATGAAGGAAGAGATTTAATACTAATCCTACAAGCAGTACCATTACCAGGTGGTAGAGGAGAGTACACAACAGTATCTTCTGTTATGTATGAAGACCCAGGAGCACTATCAACAGACCCAGCTCAGGCAAAAGAATGGTCTGGAGATGAAAGAACTTGGAGAGACGTATATTCACAAAAACCAGTAGAATACTTAGAAGCAATTTCTAAAGGGTTAGACCCAGTATGGGACTCAGAACTTAAGAAGTATGTTTACGATGACCCTAACAGTGTCAGTAACTCAACAAGTACATCTACACTAGGTTCTACAAATGACCCACAAGCAAACGAACCACAATCTGAAGACTTACCATTTTAATTAGTAAGATATGGCATTGAAAAAAAGAACATTTTCAGATTTGAAAAATAAATTCTCAAAGAAAGCAAACTTTAAACCAGAAAGATTTTTTGATTTAGGGGGAGCTTTCCTTGATGCTACTGGATTACCGGGACCAGCCATGGGACATTTACAAATGTTTCTAGGTCATTCAGACACTGGAAAAACCACAGCTTTAATAAAATCAGCGGTTGACGCACAAAAGAAAGGAATTTTGCCAGTATTAATCATTACCGAACAAAAATGGGGTTTTGAACACGCTAAACTTCTTGGTTTTGATTGTGAAGAAATTGTAGATAAAACTACTGGTGAAATAGATTGGGACGGATTCTTCCTATTTAATAACGACTTCCAGTATATAGAACAGATTACCGACTATATCAACGAGTTATTAGATGCTCAAGATAAAGGTGAATTAGAATACGATTTATTATTTTTATGGGACTCTGTTGGTTCAGTACCATGTAAAATGACATTTGAAGGTAAAGGTGGTAAAATGCATAACGCGGCAACCCTAGCTGACAAAATAGGTATGGGGTTAAACCAAAGGATAGGTAAGTCACGAAGGCAAGACTCAAAATATACTAACACACTGGTGGTCGTAAACCAACCATGGGTTGAATTACCAGACAACCCATTTGGACAACCAAAAATTAAAGCTAAAGGTGGTGAATCATTATGGTTAAATTCTACTCTAGTTTTTAGATTTGGTAATCAAAAAAATGCTGGAACTACAAACATTTCAGCTGTTAAAGAAAAAAGAAAAGTAAAGTTTGCTACTCGAACTAAGATAACAATTATGAAAAATCACGTTAATGGTCTGGGGTACGAAGATGGAAAAATACTAATTACACCACACGGTTTTATTGCCGGTAGAGAAGCGGGTGAAGAAAAAAAATCAATAGATAATTATAAACTAGAGAATTCCACATTTTGGTCTGAGCAATTAGGCATGGGTGGTGATTTCGACTTAAAAATAGAAAAACAAAATGACTAAATTAAAAAAAGGAGACAAAGTAAAAGTACACTATGTAGGTACTTTAAAAGATGGTTCAGAATTTGACAGTTCTAGACAAAGAAAACAAACATTAGAATTTACTATCGATGATGGTAAAATGTTAAAAGGATTTAACGATGTGGTTAAAGACTTAGATGTTGGTGAGAAAAAAATAACTAACATACCGGCAAATGAAGCTTATGGTGATTATATCACAGAAGCTGTTATAACAGTTAAAAAGGCTGAATTCCCACCAGAAATGAAATTTGACATAGACGGGTTTGTACAAGGACAAGATGACCAAGGTAGACCGGTACAAGGACAAATAGTTAAAGTTGAAGACGATACTGTAAATTTAGATATGAACCACCCATTAGCTGGTGAAGATTTAAATTTTGAAATTGAACTAGTAGAAGTTGTAGCGTAAAAAAATTGTTTAACCTTTTAATTAAATGTCTTGACACGTACACTATTAGTTGATGGAAATTCCCTATTAAACACAGGATTTCACGGTATTAAAAATATGTATAATGGTGATGACCACATAGGTGGGTTGTATCATTTTTTAAATACATTAAGAAAACTTATTGACAGCTATTTTATAACAAAAGTAGTTGTGTTTTGGGATGGGAAAGATAATACTAAACCCAGAACAAAAATATATCCCGAATATAAGTTAAATAGGAGACTAAAACCAAAACCAAAAGAAGAGGTAGACTCTTACGGTAGACAAAAACTAAGAACTCAAGAATACTTAGAAGAACTCTACGTAAGACAGTCTACGTTTAAATGGTGTGAAGCCGATGATTGTATCGGGTATTATTGTGATAATAACGATAAAGAAGAAATTATAATACTAACTTCTGATAGAGACCTACTACAACTAATTTCAGAAAAGGTTTCAATGCATGTCATATCATTAAATAAATTGTTTAAATTTAACGATAAGGTACCGTTGGAGGGTGTTTACATACCCCCCAACAACGTACGCTTAGTTAAAACTATATGTGGTGATTCTTCAGATAATATATATGGTATAAAAATGGTGGGTGTAAAATCCCTTATAAAAATAAAACCAGAAATACTAGAAAAAAAAGTAACTTTAAAAGAAGTTATAGAAACAATAGAATCTAAAGAAAAAATTACAGTAAAAGAAAAAAACATACTAGAAGGTATCACACAAAAAGATACAAGAATAACCGATAAAAAAAATATCTTAAACACAAACTACGATATTATTGGTGTTGGGGAGCAATTCCTAACTGAAGAAGCTGTAAAAGGAATAAAGGAGCTATCAAAAGAAGCGATAGACCCAGAAGGTAGAGAATGGAAAAATGCTTTAAACTTGATGATGTCAGATGGATTACTTAATATTTTACCACAAACAAATGATGCTTGGGTTGATTTTGTAAGACCATTTTTAAGATTAACAAGAATAGAAAAAGATTTTTATAAAAGTAAAAAAAAAATAAAAAATGAAAAATAAAACCGATAACACACAAAAATGTGAATTTGTACTAACACTAGGAAAAAATATTGTATGTCAAAGATTCTTCTCAGTAAGAAACTTTAACAATAACTCAGCATTTTCTTTAGACCTACACGAGACTATGTCAGACATTATAAATGACATGAAAGACCGACTAAAACAAAAAACTTTATTTTTGTTGGACAGTAATTTTAGGGAAAACCCAAACCAACAGCTAATTGACGAAGGAGATTTTACGATAACTATTAAGAAAGGTAACAAATCTATATATAGTAGAATCCTACCTGCCGACGTCTATCCCCCGAAAGTAAGGTATACAGTAGATATAAGACCACAAATTTCTAATATACTAAGAGAACTAACAGAAGTACTGTCAAGCAGAAAAGTTACTACCTACTACCAAGATTATTCACTAATGGTTAGTGAATAAAGTATTTATTACTAAATAAAATTATAGATGAGCGAAACCACAAACTTTGGATACCTAGGGTATACCTTCCAACTAAAATTATTAAATCTAGTTATCACCGACAATACTTTTTTTCAGTCGATAATAGACGCTATAATACCTAAATATTTTGACAACCAATATTTTAGATTGATTATGCAATTAATCAAAGAGTATTACGAAAAATACCAAACAGCACCATCGTTTGACGCTATAGACCAACTAACAAGGATAGAGATTTCTTCAGAAATGGCAAGAAAAAATATTTTTGATATGTTAAAAGAGATTAAAGAAGCTTCATTTGAAGACCATCTTTTTATTAAAGAAAAATCTCTAAATTTTTGTAAACAACAAGAACTTAAAAAGGCTATTCGTAAAGTAGAAAGTATAATGGAGAAAGGTGATTTCGAAAGTTATGATAAATGTGAGGAATTGATTCGTGATGCTATTAAAATAGGTGATGGTGACCAAGGAAGTTTTGAAATTTTTACAGAACTAGAAAAATTATTAGAGGAAGATTACAGACACCCGATACCAACAGGGGTAGATGGGTTAGATAATATATTGAATGGGGGGTTAGCCAAAGGAGAAATTGGTGTGGTATTAGCACCTACCGGTGTTGGTAAAACCACCATGCTAACTAGATTTGCTAATACGGCATTTAATATGGGGTATAATGTACTACAAATATTTTTTGAAGATAACCCAAAGATAATACAAAGAAAACATTTTACGTGTTGGACTGGTATACCTAACGATAAATTAAGTGAACATAAAGAAACAGTTTTGGATAAAGCTGATGAGATGAAAAAAACTGGTGGTAAATTAATACTAAAAAAATTACCTTCAGACGAAATGACAATACTCCAAATAAAAAACCAAGTAAGGAAAATAATATCTGAAGGTATAAAATTAGATATGATTTTAATAGATTATATAGATTGTATACTACCGGACCGTGCATTTAACGACGAATGGAAAGGTGAAGGTTCAGTTATGAGAAAATTTGAAGGTATGTGTCATGAATTAGACATAGCTGGGTGGACAGCCACACAAGGAAATAGAACTTCTATAAGTTCTGAAGTTGTAACCACAGACATGATGGGTGGGTCAATTAAAAAAGCACAAGTTGGTCACGTTATTATATCTGTAGCTAAAACTTTACAACAAAAAGAACTTGGGTTAGCTACCATAGCTGTTGTAAAATCTAGATTAGGTAGAGACGGTGTTATATTTGAAAATTGTAAGTTTGATAATGGAACACTAGAAATTAATACAGAAACCACACAAACGTTCCTAGGTTTCGAAGAAGAAAAAACCAATAGAAATAGAGAGAGAGTTGCTAAAGCTCTACAAAGAAGGGAACAAGTAATAAATAAAAAATAATTAATAAAAATTAAAATATGGAAGTATCAAATAAGATTCTGTCGGATATTACTGTCTACATGAAGTACGCAAAATACCTACCAGAGCTAAATAGAAGAGAGTCGTGGGGTGAATTGGTGACTAGAAATAAAGAAATGCACCAAAAAAGATATCCACACTTAAAAGATGAGATTGGTGAGAAATATAAATTAGTCTACAATAAAAAAGTTTTACCATCTATGAGGAGTATGCAATTCGGTGGTAAACCTATTGAGATATCACCAAACAGAATTTACAACTGTGCGTATCTACCTATTGACCATATTGATTCTTTCAGTGAAACAATGTTTTTGTTGTTAGGTGGGACAGGTGTTGGGTACTCAGTACAAAGACATCACGTCGCTAAATTACCAGTAATTCAAAAACCATACCAAAAGAGAAAAAAAAGATTTTTAATTGGAGACTCAATCGAAGGGTGGGCAGACTCAATTAAAGTTTTAATGAAAACATATATGAATGGTGGTGGTTCTAGGGTAGAATTCGATTATTCTGATATTAGACCTAAAGGAGCTAGATTAATCACATCAGGAGGTAAAGCACCAGGACCACAACCACTTAAAGAATGTCTAGTTAAGATTGAAGGTTTACTAAACCAAAAAGAAAATGGGGAACAACTAAGTACTATTGAAGTTCATGATATTGTTTGTCATATAGCGGACGCTGTTTTAGCTGGTGGTATTCGTAGAGCTGCACTTATTAGTTTATTTAGTGCTGATGATGAACAAATGATTGGGTGTAAATCTGGTAATTGGTGGGAACTAAACCCACAAAGAGGTAGAGCTAACAACTCAGCCTGTTTAATGAGACACAAAATAACCAAAGAATTCTTTATGGATTTATGGAAAAGAGTTGAATTATCAGGAGCTGGAGAACCGGGTATATACCTTAATAATGATAAAGATTGGGGTACAAACCCATGTTGTGAAATAGCACTAAGACCTAATCAATTCTGTAATCTTTGTGAGGTAAACGTATCAAACATAGAATCACAAGAAGATTTAAACGAAAGAGTTAAGACAGCAGCATTTATAGGTACACTACAAGCAGGGTATACCTCGTTCCACTATCTAAGGGAAGTATGGCAAGAAACAACTGAAAAAGACGCCTTGATAGGT
>TARA_R110002153_G_scaffold223455_1_pt1 | contig 19958 bp, 37 predicted proteins | sample TARA_R110002153 | Tara Oceans TARA_R110002153 (sample SAMEA4398193) | marine metagenome | biome: Polar Biome; feature: [SRF] surface water layer (ENVO:00010504); material: water (ENVO:00002006), including particulate matter (ENVO:01000060) such as... | depth 5 m
CTACAGTCCTGTCTCTATAACCTTATAGTCCTGTGGCAGGTAAGTCCCTGTTGCAGGACCATCCTTTTAAAGAAGGAGGGATTATGAAAAAGTCTATTGAAATTGGTGATCGTATTAAGTTTAGGGCTGCTACCAGATGGAACTGTGGTATTGTATGGCGTAAAGTCAATGGCTTCTGGTTGGGAGGTCCACTTCCTACTGTCCGGTATGGTGGTTGGCCTGAATTTGCAGTAAGACTAGATGAAATTATTGAAGTCGAAAAGAAGGAAGTAACATGATACAAATGTTAGGTGCAATACTTGCAATAGGAGTTATACTGTGGACAATGCTGATGATAGTCATGCCCTTTTCAATATGGATAGCTACAAAGTTAGGAGCGATTTAATGTGGATCTTAAAATACAAGGGTGAGATAGTGTTTACAGCCTGGGATTTTTCTAAGGTGGAACCAACTATTCTTATGATGAAAAAGATGGGGATGCCAGTGACATATGAGTGGGTAAATAGTAAACAGCCGACTGTTGACATCCTTGCATAGGTATGTTAGTATAATATATTAAAAGGAGTTAGATTATGAGTAACATACATAACGAAAGACTATTAGAAAATCTATTTGATAATATATGGGAAGAGCTAGTTGAGAAAGGCTATAGTGAGGCCGAAGCATATAGAAGGGCTGAACTAATAGCATGGGAACAATGGAAGGAAATGGACTAATGTTTTTTCATGCCTTGATAGCTTTAAATATTCTGGCTATTGTTTCATTCTTAATGTGGGGAGTACATCTATTATGAAAAATAAAAAGGAAAATTTCAAGAAGCGTTCTCCCTACTGGAGGACGTTAAGAAAACTAAGCAACCAACTTATTCCTTCAAAGAAGGGAAGGGGTAGCTATGTTCGCATGATCAAGCATAAGGAGAAATGTTATGACTGTTAAAGAAGTTGATCGGAAGAAAGAACTTTTTGCAAAGGCATCAGTATTATCTTTAATGCAACAAGGCAAAGCCAGCATTAAAAGGGGATGGGTAATGAGTGATATCCTAAAAGAAATTAAAGACAAGCATGGTGAGAGTGGCATGAAAGTAGCTAGAGATTATATTGTAAAAGATCATTGTGGAATAACTGAAGAGGATTAATGATATGTGGAACCCTATCTTGGAATGGAAGTTACATACGAGAGAACAGCAGAGACAGAAACTATGGGAAATACCACAGAAAATAATACCTCAAGTTAGTTATAAAATCTTTGAAGTAAATGAGAAGGGCTTCAATGAGATAGAAGTAGGTGCTTCTTATGCCGGTGGTACATGTATCGACGGTATATACGATGAAGATGAAGATCAGTTTCTTCTTATTATTAAATATATTATAGGAGATAGCTATGTTAACCCCATCGTTTAGGACAGTAGAAGATGTAGAACTATTTCTCAAGAAGGAAAGTGATGCATGGTGCAGACCTATGGTTGAGGAATTTATAGAGATGTGTGGGTCTGATCTTGATTTGTTAGATTTATATGAACTTAATGATTGGATTTCAAGTGAAATGCAGTCAGTAAGTAAATGTTATGAAGACTACATAGGAGAAAGATAATGTTTGACCATTCTAAAATAGACTTTCAAGTAGAGAAGTTCTCCCTCCAGGCTAGAGATGGAGTACCTGTTCCTTTAAATGTAGGGGTAGGTCTTCGACGCAAAGATAACCAACAGGCTTTGGCTGTAGTCTCTGAAGAGTATGAGCCTGTGCAGTATAATGAAATTGTTAGCGGTGTAGAAGAGGCATTGGCATTTGCACGTTTGGATTTAACTGATGCCACTTTTACCACCAACGTCTATGATAATGGTTCCAAGCTAGAACTAAGAGCTAAATTTCCAGCCCATGAAATGTCTATGAGAGAAGACAAGGATAGTATAGTACCAGAATTTGTATTCAGGACAAGTCATAACAGGACTTGGGCTAACTCTGGTATGATGGGATTGTGGCGTGGCTTCTGTTATAATACCCTGGTATCTGGAGATAAGCTTGCCTACATCTATGGCAGACATACAAAGAACTTTAATGTGAGTGGGTTTGCCAGTAAAGTTAAGACTGCTGGTGAGTTTATTTCCGGTGAAGGACTTACTCAAATGCGTGGCTGGTATGATACCAAGGTTAGTAGAGATGGTGCCATCAACCTGTTTACTAACACACTGGCACAACGTACTGATAATGTTAGCAGAAAGAAGGTTGCTAATAAGGTTATGCTTTCCAACCTTATGAAAATCTTTGATGAAGAGAACCGGCATCTGCATGGTCAAGGTGCTTATGAAGGCTATAGTAAACGAGATGAGGGTACTCTGTGGTCTGCCTATAATGCAGCTACCTACTGGTCATCCCATGCTAGTAGCAAGACGGGAGCTAACCATAATGTTAGGGTGACCAGAGAAGATAAGGTGCGTAAGATGCTGGCATCTCCTGAATGGACATCCTTAGAGATGGCAGCTTAATGAAAACTAAAGAACATCTAATATACTTTCGAGATGAAGCACCCATGATCGGCTCTGGTTGGCGTAGAGTAACCGTAAAGAAGGGTCGAAAATGGGTGTATCTTGCTAGTAAATATGGTAAAAAGAAACTCTCTATGAAAAGGTGGAAGATGTTGGAAAGCTTAATGATTAATTATCATAAGAGGAATGGAGAAAGCAGCTTAGATACCTTTCAAGGAGAAACTTTATGACTACAAGTATTGATAAAATAAAAAAAGATTTACGTAAAGTACAGTCAAGACTAAAGATAGTAAAACTTTTGTTGGAAAAATCTAAGAATGAGTTAGAAAAACTGCAACAAACCCTAGATAAAGGAGAGTAGTATGGGTAAAATGAGTGATCTGCATATTGAAATGCAGGAGAGTGGAATGCTGGATGATCCAGATTATTATCCACTAGAGGTGGAGTACACCCTCACAGAACTTGAACAAACTCTATGTGAGGTAGGGGCAGAGATGCGCCATGCTACGGCACGTTCATCAGGTGTGCCTAATGGCAAGATAGGACCACAGAGTAATAAGGAAACTGATCTTCTAGGTCTTGGAGGAGAACTTGCTGTTGGTAAATGGTTGAATGTCTACCCTGACCTTACCATCTACGCCCGACAAGGTGGGGTAGACTTGACATCACACTCAGGTAAACGTATTGATGTAAAAACTACTAAGTATTCCAATGGTAAGCTACTGGCTAAGATGAATACACCTTATGAGGACATAGATATATTCGTTCTGGTGACAGCCGATTACCCCACCTTTACAATAAGGGGCTGGGCAACAAAGGAAGAGTTGATTAACTCTAATACTATAGTTAATCTAGGCCACGGCAATGGGCATGGGTTAGATCAAGACCAGTTACATAGTGAAACACCATGACTGTTATATCTTATAAAGAATTTTGGACAGCCAAATGTCATAAGACAATAACACAATTAGAGTATGGTGCATTAAACTATGAAGAATTTCTAGATGAAATGGTAAGGCTGGGTTGGGACCAACAAGATGTAAAAGAATTGTTGGAGGAAGAAGATGAATGATATCAAAGAGATAGAAAGAATTTTATATAATGGGTTGTCAAATACTAAACTATCTGATATAATTATGCAGTTAATAATTAAACTAATTATATCTAATGCACTTCATAAACCAATAACAAATGAAAAGTTAATGCAGCTACTTCAATTAGTAAACGACATAGAAGAACTGATTGATGATGAATTAGAACGAGGATTAAAAATAACTGAAAGGGATTTGCTATGAGAGCGTGTAAAGAATGTGGATCAGAACTTTATTTTGAAGGTCTGGTGGATTCAAGCGATGAGGTGGTTGTAGTCTACGACGAAGCTGCTATCTGTAGCAATAGAGATTGTGGATATAGTAATGAAGTTCACAAACTCTGGCACATAGAAGAAGGAGTTGATTAATGAGTATTATAGAAGGTAAAGTATGGGGATCAACAGAACCTATGTTACAATCGCCAGCCATAGAAATACATAGAATTGTAGTAAATGCAGGTGCTTACTGTTCACAACATAAACACCAATCTAAAATCAATGCATTCTATGTAATTAAAGGTGAGTTGGAAATTAAAAGATGGAAAGATTATGGACTGTGTGATAGCACGTTCTTATTTCCTGGAGACATGTCTATTGTACCGCCCGGTGAAGCACACATGTTCAAGGCTCACCAAGATACTGAGGCACTGGAGATTTACTGGTCTGAACTAAACCACAATGACATTCAACGTCAATTAGTGGGTGGTATGTCTGAGGAGATTCATAATGATGCGTAAATATTTCTGGAGATCATGGCCGATGATTTGGTTATCTTATTGGATAACTAGGATAGATAATTATTTATGGAGGAAGCAGTGGAAACGGGGAAGGTAGTTATAAATGATGTCTCTGGAAATAATAATGATTTTACTTCTAATGGGGCTGGCTCTATAGATCATGCTGTTACAATAGAGCAAGAGGGCTTTAAATGTCATAGGTGTGGGAAATTTCATAATTCTCCTTATGGTTCTAAAGCTGGACCAATGCGACACTGGTGTAGTAAGGAATGTTTTGAAGATGAAAGAAACTAAAAATAAAATGTCTTTTGTTATTGCACATATAGGAGACCCAATGGATATTGATAGTATAGATATTCTACCCGGTGAGGATGGGTTAGAAATTAAAACTTTTCAAAGTGAAAAGGAAGCCTATCATTATTTACAATCTATAGATATGCATCCTTTAACTTTAATTAATTCAGATATAATAATTACGAGGTTACATTGAAATATTTATTATTAATACTAGTTATGTTTCTCTTTATTAAACCTATCAAGGCGAATGAATTTGGATGTTTAACTGAAGCACTCTATCATGAAGCTCGTTCTGAAGATGATGTAAGTGTACTAGCAGTAGGTACTATAATTTTAAACAGGGTTAAAAATAAAAGATTTCCCAACACAATTTGTAAAGTAATTCATCAGGGAGTTTACTGGCAAGATAATCCAGTAAGAGACATGTGTCAGTTCTCTTACTGGTGTGATGGAAGAACAGAAAAATATAAAGATATAAAAGCTCTTTCAAGAATACTTAGGTTAGCAAAAATAATATTATCTGGAATTATTGTGAAGACTTTAGACAGAGCAACACACTACCATGCATCCTATGTCAGCCCCGGTTGGGCTAATGACAAGCAGTTTAAATTTATCACACAAATTGGCAAGCATATATTTTATGTTGACTTACGATAATCTTTGGAGTATACTATGCAAACAACAACTGAATTTCTACATAAACATATTAGAATTTTACAACAACAGATAGAGGAGCTAAAAGAAACTAATAGAAAATTAAGAGAGAAGTTATCAGAGTTGGATTATAAAAAAGCTAATCAAGAATGGGTAGAAAATGACTAATAATTTATGGATGAGGGAACGTAAGCAAGCCTTCAATTATTTATTGAAACAATATCTTCAAGAAGGGTACGATAATAAAGAAGCTAAGGCATTAGCCAAACAAGAAGTGGATGAAATCATGGCTGATAAAGAAAGTTTTGTAGATAATTTGTGGAAGGAGACTTATCAAGATGTCTAAGTGGAGAGTGGTTCTTAAAAAGAAACCATCGAATATTATATTAGAAGATTTTAAAACCAGGAAGGAAGCAGAAGAGGAGGTAGCTTGGCGTATTCAATTATCAAAGCATTTAGGAAATGTATCTCAACATAATTTTGAAATTCAGAAAGTTAATTAGTAAAGGAGATAGAAATGGATGCGGTTAAAAGTATATCAAAAGGACCATGCCCTAACTGTAACTCAAGTGATGCTAATGCTTTATACGATGATGGTCACTCATACTGTTTCAGTTGTGAAACTAGATTTGATAACGACTCAAAGGTAATACCTATGACTACCCAAAAGAGTTCTGGACTTAAAACAAATGGTGAAGTAGCTGCTATTGATGATCGCCACATAACCCGTGAGACTATCAAAGCATTTAATGTGGAGGTAATTAAATCTGGTAGTACAATAACCCATCATATATATAAATACTTTGATACCAATGGCAATCATACTGCCAATAAAATAAGAGATGTACAAGATAAAAAGTTCTGGTCTGAAGGAAATATTGGCACCTCTTTATTGTTTGGTGAGAATATGTTTTCCAATGGTGGTAAATATATCACAGTATGTGAAGGTGAGATTGATGCTATGTCTGTATGGCAGATGAATGGGAAGTATCCCACTGTCTCTATAAAGAATGGTGCAGCATCAGCCCTGGAGAATTGTAAGAAAGCTTTTGAATATCTTAATAAATTTGATACAGTAGTCTTATGTTTTGATAACGACGATCCTGGCAGGAAGGCGGCACAATCAGTAGCTAAAATCTTTGAGCCTAATAAATGTAAGATTGTAACTCTGGAATTGAAGGATGCTAACGAGTACCTGAAGGTAAGTAAGCGAGAGAAGTTCATGAAGGAGTGGTGGAATGCCAAGCCTTATACTCCGGCTGGTATTATCAACCTAGCTGATCTTGGTGATAGTCTTTATGAAGAAAACTATTGTGAAACCTGTCTATATCCTTGGCCTAAAATGAATGACAAGACTTATGGTATACGAACTGGGGAGTTGGTCTGCTTTACCAGTGGTGCTGGCATGGGCAAGTCAAGTATAATCAGAGAACTTATGCACCACATTATGAAAAGTACTAAAGATAATATAGGTGTGTTATGTATGGAGGAGAATACAAAGAATACTGCCTTTAATATCATGAGTGTTGAGGCCAATGCCAGACTTTATATTAGAGAGATACGAGATCAATATACTAATGACCAACTTAGGGAGTGGCAGGAGAAAACTATAGACACTGGAAGGTTCTTTGCCTTCGATCACTTTGGATCTGTATCGAACGATGAGATACTGGACCGTGTTAGGTACATGGCTAAAGCTCTAGACTGTAAGTGGGTCTTCCTTGATCACCTGTCAATACTGGTATCCGGTAATGAAGAATTTGGTGATGAAAGGAAATCTATAGATGTTCTTATGACAAAGCTAAGATCGCTTGTTGAGGAAACAGGGATAGCTTTGTTACTTGTCTCTCACCTACGCCGCCCATCAGGTGATAGGGGTCATGAGGATGGCAAGGAAGTAAGCCTGTCGCATCTAAGAGGATCAGCAAGTATAGCTCACCTGTCTGATAGTGTAATAGCCTTGGAAAGAAACCAACAAGCTGACGATGATACCGAAGCTAATACCACAACGATTCGTATCTTAAAGAACCGTTATACTGGTGAGACAGGAGTAGCCTGTCATCTCTTCTACGATAAAGAGACTGGAAGAATGTCGCAGATTGATAATCCTTTTATGGAGAACGAGGATGTCTAAAAAAGATCTAAAAGAATATTATAAAAAATATAATGAAGAAAAGAAAGAAGCTCTAAAAGAATATAAGAAAAAATATAGAGAAGAAAATAAAGAAACTATAAGAGAATATTATAAAAAATATAACAAAGGAGTTAGAGAATGAGAAAGCCCTTCAGCAAAGATGAGTATGATAAAGCAGATGTGCCAGCCAAGAAGCATATGATAGGATGGTTAAATAAAAACATTCCAGATCTTATTATTGAATCAGATGAGAACTATGGCTTTGATATAAGAGGTCATCTTGATTCTAACTCTAACAATTATTTTTATGAAGTAGAAGTTAAATGGGGATGGGAAGGTGACTGGCCTGAACATTGGGAAGAGTTAAGGATTCCTTATAGAAAGAAAAGACTATTAGATAAATGGCAGAAGGACTTTCCTCAAAGTGATCTGACCTTTGTTGTTTTTCGTAGTGATTTTAAGAAGGCATGGCACGTTCCAGGAGATATACTTCTTGAATCTGAAGTTAAAGAAGCTTACAATAAAAACATAGCTAAAGGAGAAAAGTTCTTTCATATTCGTACTGAATCAGTTTATCAAGTGGATATGACCTATGACAACAGCGATAGTTGATATTGAAACAGATGGATTAGATGCTACAAAAATACATTGCATAGTAGCTAGAGAAGAAAGCTCTGGAAAGGAGAAGGTATGGATTGAAGATCAGTGTAGAGGTTTTGGAGAATGGTCTAAGAAAATAAATAAATTTATTATGCACAACGGCATAAGTTTTGATGCTCCAATTCTAAATAAATTAACAGGAGCAACCATCAAGGCTACTCAAATAAGAGATACTCTTATAGAGTCACAGTTATTTAATCCCATCAGAGATGGTGGTCATTCTTTAAAAGCATGGGGAGAAAGATTAGAACTCCCTAAAGGAGACTGTGATAGCTTTGAAAATTACAGTACAGAAATGTTAGCTTACTGTAAGCAGGATACAGAGATAACACAGAAACTTGCAGAGACATTATCTCTGGAAGGTAGTCCTTTTTCAAACAGATCATATGAACTTGAAAGAAATATCAGGGTTATAGTAGATCACCAGGAGAAGAATGGCTTTGCCTTCAATCTACCAGAAGCAATGATCTTGCTGGCACGTTTGGAAGATGAGCAATTTAATTTAGAGAAACAAGCACTGGATATTTTTCCACCTAAAATAATCCAGCTTAAAACCAAGACAAAAGAACAGCCATTTAATATTGCCAGTCGTAAGCAGATTGCTGAAAGACTTATGGAGAAAGGATGGGAACCGACAAAGAAAACAGAGAAAGATAATATTATTATTAATGAAGAGGTTCTTGATAAGATTCCAATGGAAGAGGCTAAGATGTTTAGCCGTTACTTCCTTCTACAGAAACGAACAGGACTATTAAAATCCTGGATAAAGGAGTGTAGTGAGGACGGTAGGGTAAGGGGTAAGGTCTTAACCCTTAAGACCATCACAGGTAGGATGGCTCACCACTCTCCTAACATGGCACAGGTTCCTGCTATCTATTCACCTTATGGAAAAGAATGTAGAAACTTATGGACGGTATCGAATCCTAATACTCATGTTCTGGTAGGCACTGATGCAAGTTCTCTGGAATTAAGATGCCTTGCTCATTACCTAGATGACAGAGGTTATACCAATGAGATACTGAATGGAGACATACATACAGCTAATCAAAAGGCAGCAGGATTAGATACAAGAGATCAGGCTAAGACCTTTATCTATGCCTTTCTTTATGGTGCCGGTGCAAACAAGATAGGAAAGGTAGTAGGTGCCGGTCCTGGAAAAGGCTACAAACTTATTAAAAGGTTCTTAGATAATGTTCCAAATCTAAAAACATTAAGGGAGAATACCCAGGAAGCTGCCCAGGAAGGAACTATAATAGGATTGGATGGAAGATACCTTCAGATAAGAAAGGTTTATTCAAGCGTCAACACTCTCTTGCAAGGAGCAGGAGCTATTGTATGTAAGGAATGGTTGGTTCATATAGATAAACGTATTAGAAGGACTGGATTAGATGCTAGGCTAGTAGCGTCTGTCCACGATGAATATCAGTTTGAGGTAGCCAAGAAAGATGTTAATCGTTTTGGTTTAATTACCAAGGAAGCTATAAAAGAAGCTGAAGAATCCTTGGGTATGAAGTGTCCACTTGATTGTACCCATAAGGCAGGTTGGACATGGAGTGAGACACATTAAAAAAGCCCTTGACTTATGTAATTCTATATGATATACTTACACCCAAGATGAAAGGAGAAAAACTACGAAACTAGATGATCACTATTTTATTGTTATTAACCCTATGTTATTATCACAAGGAGAAAATTATGAGTAACCGTATTATTTCTGGTACTGCCTATTGGGCGCACGTTCTTACTCCCAACACGAAGTTTAATTCTGATGGCGAATGGAGCATTGAAATCTGTAATCTTGATGCAAAGAATAAAAAGATTGCAGAAGGGGATGGTCTTTCTATTAAGAACAAGAGCGATGATAGAGGTGATTTTGTTACCCTCAAACAGTACGCTCGTACCAAAGACGGAACGCCCCGTGCCATGCCTGTAAAAGATTCTCTTCGAAATTCCTTCCCTACCGACAAGAGGATCGGCAACGGCTCTAAGGTAAATGCTTCTTATTTTCCTAAAGAGTATTCAGCTTATGGCGGTGGTGTAAAGGGATACCTTCTTGGTGTCCAAGTAGTAGACCTAGTAGAGTACAGTGGCGGCGCTGAAGACTTTGCCGTAGTTGAAGATGGTTATGTTAATGACTTAACTGATGATATCCCCTTTCCGGGATAAGCTAGTTTTAAATTTTCCATAAACGGAGACTTGGGGGTGGTACTAAACTGCCACCCCCTCTTTTTTATCATGAAAAAAATAGACACACTCGTTGAAGATATTTATAATCTATTCTCTCTTGATCCAATTGACATGGATGAAGAAGAAGTAGATAAACATATTAATATATTTGGAGATATGCTTAAGGTACATATCAAAGAATTTATGTATGAGAAACCCAGGACTAGGGGTAACTTACGACTATCAGCTATAGGTAAACCTGATAGGCAGCTTTGGTATGATATTAATAGTCAGAATACTAGTGTCCCTATAAGTTCTAGTACTAGAATTAAATTTTTATATGGATATATTCTGGAGGAACTCCTTCTTTTATGTGCTTCCATCTCTGGTCACAAGGTTACTGAACAACAGAAGGAGGTGGAGCTAGAGGGAGTTAAGGGACATCAGGATTCATTAATTGATGGAGTTCTTGTAGATTGTAAGAGTGCTTCTGGTCCAGGCTTTCAAAAGTTTAAGAATCATTCCTTGTCTTATGATGATCCCTTTGGATACATTGCTCAAATATCAGCCTACGCTGATGCTAATGGGCTAGATGAAGCAGCCTTTCTAGCCATAGATAAATCCACAGGTGAAATTTGTTTATCAAAAGTACATTCAATGGAGATGATAAATGCCAGAGATAGGGTCAAGTATCTTAAAGATATGGTACAAAGGGATACAATGCCTAACCATTGTTATGATCCTGTGCCTGACGGCAAGTCTGGCAACCATAAGCTTCCTGTTGGGTGTGTGTATTGCTCTCATAAGAAAGGTTGTTGGTCTGATACAAACCAAGGTAAAGGATTACGAGTCTTCCAATACGCTAGAGGGAAAAGATTCCTAACGAATGTAGCCAAGGAGCCAGATGTATCAGAGGTACTAGACTGGTAATGCATTGGGTATATAAAAAGAAACCTGACCTATCTCAGTTTGGTTTTGTCTATCTTATTACCAATATAAAAAGCGGTAAGGCTTATGTAGGTTGCAAACAATATTATAATTTTAAAAAATCTAAAGGTAAAACAAAGAAGACAGAATCAAATTGGAAATCTTATGTAGGATCAAGCAAACATCTATGTGAGGATATAAAAAAGATTGGTAAGAATAATTTTTCTTTTAAAATCTTAGCAGAATTTAAGAATAAAAGAAGTCTACGATACTACGAATGTTACTATCAAATAAAATACAATGTATTAACTGCTACTCTAAAGGGAACAGAGGAAGCTGCTTTCTATAATAATTATGTAGGCGGTAAATTTTTTAGACCTGTTCAACACTATGATGAATGTTAAAGTATCAGCACGTTCTATCTACGATTCCACAGATAAAAATCCCCACAGAAGTTTATATGTAGCTGTTATAGTACAAGCTTTATTAGATGCTTCAAAGCCTAAAGAAGAACGTGAGTCTAATGAATCTAAAGAAATAAGAAACGAAGCTCACTCTTGGTTCTTTTGTTCCTGCCAAGACTTTAATACTATCTGCGAGTATGCTGGCTTTGAATCAACAGAAATTAGAAAGTTTGCTTTTGAGATTATTAATTCAGGAGAATCTGAAGATGGAAAAAGAACAACTATTAGCTCCCTCATCTACTGATCCACTAGATAAACAAGTAGGAGGATCACACTATAAAAGCTGTGGCATTCAACCCGTAGAATATATTTATGCAAATGATTTAAATTACTTTGAAGGAAATATTATTAAATATATAACTAGACATAGAACAAAAGGAGAGGGTAGAAAAGATATTGAGAAAGTTATACATTATGCAGAATTAATATTACAATTAGAATACGAGGAAGTAGATAATAAAATGCTTCGTGATCTTATAAGTGAAAGGGGAAGGTATGTTTAAATCCAATAGGAATCCACAATTTAGATCCAAGTTTAGTGAGGATATATTCTATAATAAGTATTCTCATGAAGGTGCAGAAACATTTCATGAGTTGGCTTGTACATTGGTTGAGGATGTATGTCAAAATTATTTAACCAAGGATGAGAAAGAAGAATTAATAGATCACATATCTAATCTACGATTCATACCCGGAGGTAGGTATCTTTATTATGCTGGCAGAGAAAAGAAATTCTTTAATAATTGTTATTTGTTGAAGGCCGAAGAGGATACCAGAGAAGACTGGGCTAATCTTTCTTGGAAATCAGAATCCTGTTTGATGACTGGGGGAGGTATTGGTGTAGACTATTCCATATACAGATCAGAAGGCCAGTCTTTAAAAGGGACAGGGGGAGTTTCCTCTGGACCTATTCCTAAAATGGAAATGATTAATTCTATTGGACAAAAAGTTATACAAGGTGGTAGTCGAAGATCAGCTATCTATGCATCTCTGAATTGGAAACACGATGATATAGATAAATTTCTTACAGCCAAGAATTGGTCTGACATGCCAGTAGGAAGCACTGGTAAAACATTATTTGATATTAAATTAGAAGACTTTAATTTCCCAGCGCCTCTTGATATGACAAACATATCTGTAAATTATGATACTGAATGGTTACTAAATTATTGGGAAACAGGAGATATAGGAGATGTCTTTAGGAATAATCTTAGTCAGGCTCTTAGAACAGGAGAACCAGGATTCTCGTTCAACTTCTTTGAGAAAGAAAACGAAACCCTTCGCAATGCCTGTACTGAAGTTACTAGTGAAGATGATAGTGATGTGTGTAATCTTGGTAGTCTTAATTTTGCTAGGATCGAAAGTCTAAATCAGTTACAAGAAGTTGTACAACTAGCAACAAAGTTTCTTTTATGTGGGACAACCAGAGCCGAACTACCCTATCCTAAAATTTATCAGGTACGAGAAACCAACAGGCGGCTAGGTCTAGGCTTGATGGGATTACATGAATGGCTTATTGAACGTGGACATAAGTATCAAACTACTCCTGAATTACACAGATGGTTAAAGGTATATGAAGCCGAATCAGATAAAACTGCTAGAGAGTTTGCTGATAAGTTATCTTTATCAAGACCAGTAGCAGTACGGGCGATTGCTCCTACTGGTACTATAGGTATTCTTGCAGGAACTTCCACCGGAGTAGAGCCTATCTTTGCAGTAGCCTATAAGAGGCGATACCTTAAGAATAAAAGATGGCATCATCAGTATGTGGTGGATAGTGCGGCCCAAGAAATGATTGAAATTTATAATGTAGATCCTAATAAAATTGAATCTGCCCTTGATCTAGCAACTGACTATGAAAGAAGGTTAAGCTTCCAAGCCAATGTACAAGAGTATGTAGACATGTCAATATCCAGCACCATTAATCTTCCAGAGTGGGGAACAGAACATAATAATGAAGACCTTGTTACTCCTTTTGCTAAGACACTAGCTAAATACTCTCATAGATTAAGAGGCTTTACCTGCTATCCTGATGGCTGTAGAGGAGGACAACCTCTTACCGTAGTTCCTTATACAGAAGCGATAGATAAATTAGGTGAGGAGTTTGAAGATAATATACAACCCCATGACATTTGTGAAATTAGTGGGACAGGTGGAGTTTGTGGAGTTTAGGCTTGACAAGATGTATTTTATATACTATAATATATATATAAGGATAAAATAAATTATGAAAAGAACTGAAAAAATAAATACTATTTTTATAGGATATGATCCTAGAGAAAAGACAGCAGCCACTGTTCTAGAATTTTTAATAAGAGAGAACTCTCCAAAACCAATTAATGTAAAGCTATTAAGAAAAGATATTCTAGAGCAAATGGGATTGTATTATAGAAAACATTCTACTGTAAATGAACAGGATATTGATTCGATAGATATGAGGCCATTCTCTACAGAATTTAGTTTCAGTAGATTCTTGGTGCCAGCACTTATGATGTACGAGGGCTGGGCCTTATATATGGACTGTGATATGTATTTGAGAACAGATATTAATGAACTCTTTGAAGAATATAACAATGACTTTTATCCAGTCTATTGTGTTAAGCATGATTATAATCCTGCCGATGCCTATAAAATGGATGGCAAGCAACAAACCAAGTATCCTAGAAAGAACTGGTCTAGCTTTATGCTTTGGAATTGTGGTCATGAGTTAAATAGAAAGCTCACACCTAAAGAAGTTAATACTCAGCCTGGATCTTTTCTTCATCAGTTTCAATGGCTTCCTGATAAGGACAGTGCCTTGGGTACTGTTCATGAAGAATGGAACTGGCTTGATGGTCACTCTGATGAGGAGATAAAACCAAAGAATGTTCACTTTACTACAGGTGGTCCTTGGTTTAGAGGCTGGAAACCTACCCGTGCCACTGATGGTCTTTATGCTTCTGAATGGAATCAGGATTATTCTTTCTTACTATTAAGGGATAAAGTAGATGCCATATAAAGTAGTTACCGCCTTTAATGAAACCTTGCTACAACAAGGGACAATAAATCTATTAAATGAATTTAAAGACAATTGGGAATCTAGTATAGATATACATTGCTATTATTATGATATAGATTTAAAAAATTATTCCCTACCTAAAGCTTCTAATATTTATTATCATAATCTTCTAGAGATACTAGAATATAAAGAGTTCCTAGAAAATTTTTCCAAACACGATGGGACCGAAGATGGAACTATCATCTACAACGATGTCTTAAATCCATTAAAATTTATTCCAAAAGTTATGGCTATATCAGAATGTGCCTTTAACTATACCGGGGGATGGTTGTTATGGCTTGATCCTTATATTATTAATCGTAAACCAATATCTGAAAAAGAGATAGCCTCTCTGTTCCCTGAATCTAATGCTATAGATTTGTTAATCTTAGAAGATAAATATTATTTTCATGCTCTTAATCTTGATCGTCAAACTCCTATTGATTTACTAGGAGATTTAAGGGGAGCTTTTATTTCAGGAGAGTTTTTAAATTATAGAGAGTGGCATGATGTATTTATATTTAATAGATTACGAACTATCTATGAAGCACATGGCATGATCACACACACAATTACCGAAGAAGATTCTCCCATATCCAATCTCATAGTAGATTTAAATGACCGTAAGAATTTAGGAGTTAGGGATAGCTCTGGGAATAGGATCATCCAGCTTTCAGATACAGAGACATCTCCAGATATCCTTCCCAATAGGTACAGGCAACTTGCCGATATCGTTCGTTTCTATAAACCTAAAACTATTCTAGAAACCGGAACTTGGAACGGTGGCCGTGCTATTGAGATGGCACTAGCATCCTTTGAACATAATGATTCAGTCCACTACATAGGCTATGATCTCTTTGAAGATGCATCTGTAGAAACAGACCATGAAGAGTTCAATGTTAAACCTCACAATACCTTGGAAGCTGTTAATAAAAGACTTGAAGAGTTTACAGAACATGTAAAGGATAATGACAACAAAACATTTACATTTGAACTTACTAAAGGTAACGTCAGAGAAACCCTAGAAAAGATTTTAAAGACAGAAGTAATAAGTGAAGTTGATTTTGCTTTGATAGGAAGTGGTAACAGTAAAGAAACTGTTGAGTGTGAATATAATACTCTAAAGAATGTAGATGTTGTAGTTGCTGATCACTTCTTTACAGAGGAGGAAGAGGAAGAAGGCATTCCTCCTGAACGATATCAAGGAGTTAAGCATGTCTTTGATAAAGTAAAAATAAGAAAGGTAGACGCCCAGGAAATAACAGAAGATGGCTGGACTAATTTTGACGAGAAGGCTACAACAAGAAAATACATACTACCTTCCGGTGATAGAGTTGCTGGCGGTGGTAATACTCACCTTGTAGTTTTTCTTCACAATCCAGATGTAGAAGATATTCCTGATGATTTAAAACGAGTACCCATAATTGTACACCCCAGAGATAGTGTTCCAAAAGATTATATTCAAAATAATATAAAATCAAATCTTACTTTGATAGATCCTAAACGATGGGTACAAAGACACGCCACACATAAAGATGTAGGAGTTATTATTTCTGCTGGTCCTTATTTAGATTATCAAGAACTCAAAGACTTTATTAAAGATACTCCTAATGTAAAAACGATGGCTGTTAAACATGCCTATCCTACCTTATTAGAAAATAATATCAAACCTTGGGGCTGTGTAGTCTTAGACCCCCGTCCCATCACAGGAGTTTCCACCCACAATATTGTAAGAAAAGATTTATTTAAAACAATAGACCCTGATACTAGATTTTTTGTGGCATCCATGACTGATCCTTCAGTAACTAATTTTCTCATTGCTAATGAAGCAAAGATATGGGGATGGCACGCCTTCACAGATTCTCTTCGCAATGAAGATGATCAGGGTAAACAGATTATAAATCAACAGGTAAAGATATCAGAGGAGTTAGGCATTCCTCAAGGCTCTACGTTAATTACTGGTGGTACTTGTGCAGCCATGAGGTCTATAGGTATCATGCATACAATGGGCTTTAGAGATATCCATCTCTTTGGTTTTGATTCTTGCAGAGAAGAACCTACCAAGGAAGAGCAGACTGAAACAACTGGCGATATAGAAGGAGGGGAAACTCCCAAGCCTAAATATATCCAGGTTAATGTTAAAGACAAAGCCTACTGGACTACAGGAGAACTTCTGGCAATGGCACAGGATTGTGAAAAAGTTTTTGCAGATGAAGCTCTTCAAGGTGTTCTTTCCTTTCATGGAAAGGATACAATGGTTGCTGATCTATGGGAAATAAATAAGAAGAACATTAAGGAGCCAGAGTTTAATGAATACTACAACGAATGAACTTCAACGAAAAGAAATTGAAGTAGATAATACTCTTCATAGAAAGAATCCCTCTGATAAATATACAGAGTTATTAGATGAGTATAGACGTTTACATTGTCAAGCAGAGAATATGTTTAATGGTCGTAGCTTGGTTAAATTTGTAGATGTTATAAAAAGTTTTTTAGATAACAGAGATTCTAAGACTCTTCTAGACTATGGGTGTGGTAAAGGATTTCTTTATACAGATAAATTTAATACAGTAACAAAAGAAATAGATAAACCATTGCCGGAATTATGGGATCTTGAAGACTATTATTTATTTGATCCTGGTTATCCAGAGCATGAAAAACTTCCCTCTGGAAAGTTCGATGCAGTTATTTGTACTGATGTTCTGGAACACTTACCTGAATCAGATTTAATGTGGGTCATAGATGAGATTTTATCTTACGCAGATAAGATGGTCTTTATAAATGTTGCCTGTCTAAAAGCATTAAAGATTTTATCTAATGGTGAGAACGCACACATATCAGTCTTCCATTATTTTGATTGGCTAGAACTTATGGCAGCAAGGTTAATGCATTTCAAACATTTATCTTTGTATACCTTCTTTGACATGTATGATGGAAACAATAAGGTTGTTGAGAAAGGATTTAAAATGACTTTTAGTGGTGATGATTTGAGAGCTATAGAACTACAGCCAAGGGAGAAAGAATAATGTTAGGTATTGTAGAATCAGTAGTAGGCGTGGCAGGAAAAGTTCTTGATAAGTTTGTAGAAGATAAAGATCTAAAGGCAAAGCTTGAAGCAGAACTGAAGTCACAGATTATCTCTCTTGATCTGGCACAAGCACAAACAAACCTGGAGCAAGCTAAACATTCCAGTATGTTTATAGCTGGAGCTAGACCAGCCATCATGTGGATATGTGCCTTTGGTCTAGGTTGGCAGTTTATCTTTCAACCAGTAACGGTCTGGTTGTTTGCAGCCTTTGATTCTGATATAGTATTGCCAATATTCGAAACAGAAGGACTCATGCCGTTAACGCTTTCACTTTTAGGATTAGGCTCTATGAGATCCTTTGAGAAGTACAAGGGTATTCAAAGAAATAATATGAAGAGATGATCAAACGCTTTTTAAAATGGTTGAATAAAAAGTTAGAGGGCAACCCTGTGCCTAAATACTTATCAGGTAATAGAAAATGATAGAACTAACAGACAGTGCTGACATACATCTATCTTCTATTATAGTAGATAAGAATGTACCAGCTATCAAACTGTCCATTAACAGTGGAGGTTGTTCTGGATTCAGTTATGACTGGCAGTTAGTGTCTGAAGAAGAGTTAATAAATTTTACAGATGATTTCACTATGGATTTAGATACTGGTAAACTTATCATAGATAATCTTTCGCTTATGTATTTAACAGGAACAGTAGTTGATTATAAGAAAGATATCTTTGGACAAAGACTGATGATAGAAAACCCTAATGTTAATTCCATGTGTGGATGCGGAGAAAGTTTCTCTGTGAAAGATACTTAATTATGCTTAATGATAAACAAGAGAAGTTTGCTCAATCTTATATCCTACACAGGAACGCTACCGAAGCAGCAAAGGCAGCGGGGTATGCAGCATCCTCTGCTTACAATCAAGGTTACCGTCTCTTACAATCAGATGAAATAACTGAACGTATCAGAGAACTAGAGAATGAACTTGAAACACAAGTCAATGTGATTGAGGAACTTGAAAGTCAGTATTCTTTTGCCAAGAATCATGGACATACTAACAGTGCTATTAAAGCCTTAGAACTTTTATCTAGAGTCAGAGGTGCCAACACAGATGTCCATACCAACATGGATGAGGAGACACTAGAGAGTGCTATTATAGGATGCTTGAATGTTCTGGGAGAAGAAAGAGTTTCTGCGTTGCTAGTGAAGTGTGATTTCTATGAAGAGGAAGATGAAGATGATAGTCCAAGTTAGAGACTTTATAATAGATAACGAGCTACCCTTTACTTTAATTGCTGGTCCCTGTGCAATTGAGTCTGCTGACCATGCCTTGAAGATGCAAGAAGAAATTAAAGTCATTACCGACAGGCTAGGAATTAATTATATCTTTAAGTCTTCCTTTGATAAGGCGAACAGAACATCTATTAAAGGACAACGAGGATTAGGATTAGACGATGCTGTTCAAGTTTTTGAAAGACTTAAAAAGAATACCCCCATTCTAACAGATGTTCATGAGACATGGCAGTGTGACATTATAAAGTATGTGGTGGATGTAGTTCAAATCCCTGCCTTCCTATGTAGACAGACTGATCTTCTTCTGGCTGCTGCTGATACTGGCTTGGTAGTCAATGTAAAGAAGGGCCAGTTCATATCACCCAATGACATGTTAAATATTATTGCCAAGATTGAGAGTGCTGGAAACAATCAGATACTTCTAACAGAGAGAGGTACATTCTTTGGTTATGGAAATCTTGTTGTTGATTTTCGTTCTCTGCCTATCATGGCTAAAACAGGATACCCAGTTGTGATGGATGTTACCCATTCAGTTCAGAGACCTTCTGGTCAAGGAGACAGTTCAGGCGGTGAGAGAGAATTTATAGAACCTTTAGCTTGTGCTGCCATAGCAGTAGGAGTTGGTGCTATATTTATGGAGGTACATGATAACCCTGATCAGGCTATTAGTGATGGTCCTAGTCAACTTCATCTGAATGATCTTGAAAAATTACTTGTTAAATTAAAAGGTCTGGATCGAATAATAAAGGCTCCTCCAAAAAGAAAAGGATTTAGCTTTGGATCGCTATTATTCTCCGACAGAGAGCCGCTAGAGAGGGGTATCTAGCCATGTTCTGGGGGTACCCTACCCGACAGACCCTAATTCCTCTGTACGGGGCTTAAAACGCCACACAGAGCATTTAGCTAAATTAAGTCTACCAGTGTATCTTTAGTTGGCATTAGTAAACTCTAATAAATTACCCCTATCGTCTCGGCTGAATCTCAT
>TARA_R110002153_G_scaffold64771_1_pt1 | contig 19893 bp, 11 predicted proteins | sample TARA_R110002153 | Tara Oceans TARA_R110002153 (sample SAMEA4398193) | marine metagenome | biome: Polar Biome; feature: [SRF] surface water layer (ENVO:00010504); material: water (ENVO:00002006), including particulate matter (ENVO:01000060) such as... | depth 5 m
AGACTTTGCCGCTGGGAAGGCCGCGCCATACGTCGGGCAAAAAATATACGACAGCACGGGCAGCGTTGGTCAGGCAACGGTTGGCGCAGTAACAACAGGTGTCGGGCTTACAGAGGGCATTGGCTCTTACGTCGGCGGCAAGATGCAAGACGTAGCACCAGGAATTATGAGCAGCGACATCAAGTCGCCTTGGGAAGCGCGCACCCAACAGCAAGAAAACCAAGAAGAGGCTGGCGGGTTTGGGGCAAGTCTAAATGACGGACCAGAGAACAGTTCAGTTGCAAGCCCTGCCCCACGAGAAACCCCTGCTATTTCTACATTGCAAAACACAGGCCTGTCGGACACGTCTGGGGACGTGGCGGCTGGCTCACCAGACTTCGATTGGCAAGCGTGGCTGTTAGCCAACGCCAAGAACGCCAACCCTAACTCTGTGCAGCCAACTAGCCTTGGCGGTCAGCCCACAACATCAGCGTCTAACAACCCTCTGTTTAGTGCGCAGCCAGATATGAACGGAGTTCGCTACCTTCAACAGGGTGGGACGAACCGAAACTATGGAAATGCTAAGATGACGCCAGTGAACAGTATGCAGCAAGCACGCAGCCAACGTCGGACAGGCTTAAACGACAAACGCATTGGCGTAGTCATAGGATAGGAGATAAACTATGGGTGGAAGATCAAGAGCGGTAGCGCCAACACCAGCGCCAGCAATTGCGCGGCCCAGTCCAGCGGCTCCGATGAATATGGTCCCTGATACCATTGGGCCACAGCAGTTCATTACTTCGGATGCTGGCACGCCAAGTAATCAGTACGAGTTCATCAAGGACGCGGCGGCTGGGAAAGACAGCGCCGTGCCGGGCATGGGCGACGAAGACCTGACGATGGTTTTAGGTGGCGAAGGCGCAAGCCAGATGTTCTCGCCATTTGACACGGCGCGAGCTGGTGCGTCTTACTTGGGTGACGAATACGCAAGTGCCGCAGGGCTACCAAGTATGGAAGCGACTGTTGCTAATCAAAGCCCCGGCGCAGTAGGCGAAGGCGGTGAGGGTTTCGGAAGTCGTGCTTTGGCTGGCGGCGTAGATGGCACGATTGAAAATCCTTTGCCAGAAGGCAGCATGGAGCAGACAGACGTCGTCGGAACTGAAATGGCTTCAGACGTCGCCACGACAGGCGAACAACCACTTCCCGGCCAAGCTCTTAACAACGACGTGAATTATCGGATGGCGGCTGGCACTGGGTTCGGCAGCGGTCTTGGCGGTTACAACCTTGGCTACGGCCCACAAAGCCTGAGAGCGGGTAATTTTGGGCGTAATTTATTAGGCAAAAGAGAAGCTGGGTATGCTTCAAAGTACGGCTAGGAGTTAAGACATGGCGGCAAATCTCGGTGAAGCCGGTGGTAAGGGTTTCGGAAGCGCGTTAAAAGAAGGCAGTCGCGGAAGAATGATGGCCGAAGCAGGCGGCTCTTTCTTTGATATGGGCATGTCTCTTACGACTATGATGCAAGACGAAGCTATTGCACGCGACCAGATGGCTTTCCAACAACAGCTTGCGGCTGAGTATCAAGCTATGGCGGCATCAAGACGTCAGTCGGAATTGCAAGCGCAAGAGCAGCTTATGAAGCGAACAGGCAAGCTCGACCATGAGATTAGGAAAGCCAGCGCAAAGCTGGGTGAATACAACATGGTCGACGAAGACGGCATAAAGAAAAACTATGACGATCTACGCACCAACTACATGTCCAGCTATATGGACATAGTTGAGCGGGTGTCTTCGTCGGAGACCGCTGCCAACATTGATCGCGGTCTGGGTAGCAGCACGTATAACAGTGACCGACAGGCCGACATCATAGAGAAGTCTATGGATAAAGTCGCAGAGCTAGACAACATGGCGTTCGACAGCGCTATTGCGAGAAGCACAAACTATGCAGACGCTTTAAACTCTGGCAGAACGGGTATGCTGGATGAAACTAAGGGTGTGTACTCAGCGGCGATTGACGCCGAAAGCGCTTTGCTCACTAACTTTGCACCACAGATGATGCAGACAGCCTACAATCAGCAAGCCGACATTAGCCAAACGGCTGCGGATCAGTATGCCGATAGTTCAGAAAGTTTCGGTTCGGCGGTTGGTAGGTTTGGCGAGCAGATCGCACCGAACCTTGGCTTTACCTTTGGCTTAAACGACAAGCGCGTAGACGTTATGAGCGATACAGACCGTGAGCTTGAGTATTACAGAACGGCGGGTCTTGGCGCTAACGTTCCAAAGTACCAAAAAGGACCAGCAAAATGAGATTAGGCAACGCATTTCGCAAGGGCTACAACGAAGCCGTCGACACAAGTCGTAGACGTCGCTCTGAAAATGCGGAGCTATTCCAGAGCTATGTTAAGATGAACGCCGACATGGGCGCAAAGGTTAGCACCGAAGACTTGGCTAACTATAAGTCGTCTCTGTCTGGCGGCACGTCTTACTTTGGCGCTGGCCTTCCCTCGTCTGGCGCACTGCAAGAAACCTCTAAACGACTTGGCCAGATACAAGCGAACAAACAGACCGTTGCGGCTGGCAATGCGCTGGGCAATATCACAAAACAACTGGCAATAGCAAAAGAACTTGCCAAGGCCCACATTGGGACAGACCATGCAACAGAGGAAAAAGACGCAGACGGTAAAGTGAAACCCGGCGGGACCACTGCCTATGCCAGTTATCAAGCGCAGCTAGACGCCGCTGGCATAAAAGGAGATATGTTCACTTTTGACTGGTTTAAGAACAACAACTTTTTAAACCAGCAAGCAGATTTCCAGCAGTATTACAGAGACCAAGGGTTAATGAACCTTCAAAGTGACAGCCAATGGACCTCCGCATACGACAACGCCCCCCAACGTCATAAGGCGGCTATTCAAGCGCTAAGAGAAAGCACCGTATCTAGGCTTATGTCCGATTTCAATAGTACCGCAACCTCACAGGGTGCAGAAGGATTTCAAGACCTGATTAAGACCAGCACGACATTAGAGGCGTTCAAACAGGTAGCCGAGCAAAGGTTTAAAAATTCATTCCCAAACGGCTTTGTCCCTGACCAAGCCGCCGTGGATAAGTATATGGAACTGGCCACAAAAGAATACGAAACGTATCGGCCCAGCTATATAGCTGAAACATTAAATAAAGTAGACGCAAATTTGGCTGTGGACACTACTGACCCTGCCGAATTGGAAAAAGCGGCTAAAGCCTTTTTCGCACGAAGTGGGCTGGGAACACCTACCGAAGCTGAGATTGACATATACGGGACCAACTTACGCGCAGCCAACAAACCCAAAAGAATAGCTCAGGCTAACAACAATTTAGATAAAGCTAAGCAATCACTAACAGGGTCGTTTGAATATGCTGGGGAACTTCTTCAAAAATATAACGATGACGCAAAGCGCAGAGAATACGTCACGACGTTGCTGGAAAATACCACTAACGACTATGATGTACTAAAAGCTCTTGATCCCGGTATTTACCAAAGGCACTTTGACGAATTGCTGGGCGCATTAACCATTGGCAGCGAGAGTGCGATAGCCATAGAAAATAAAGCAGATCAGGCCGCGTTGCTCGAATTTGTTGCAAACAATGGTACAGACTTAGATAGAATATTTACACAAGCCGACATCGGAGGGAGAAAAGGTAAAGCGTTTGAGGTATTAAACAATCACAGAGCGATGTTGGGGATGGACCCTTACGAAATGACTAGCGTAGACGGCGAGGACAAATTTCCAGACGAGTTTGAAGATATTTACAAGCGACTAGACAGCCGTGGCGCTTACGCGCACGCAAAACTGTGGCAGACAACCCATGATAGACACGTCACCGCATTAAATGCAACTTGGGACCAAGATGTCGAATACTGGAAAAACGAACAGAGCGTAAAAGACTTGATTATGGGCGATGGGGTAGTGGCTAAGGTAGCAAGGGTCACTCTTTCATCCTTGGCCGCAACATCGCACATTCCAATGTCCAAGAGAGTTCAAGCCAGTCAGACTGTTTTGAAAATAGTAAGAGATATGGGGCTAGATACGGACGCTACGCCAGAAGAACTTCAAACCGTTGTCGACATTGCTAAAGCCACATTAATGCTACCATCCACGGGTAACAGGGCGGGGTGGGTACAAAGTCAAGCGATCCAGATGCAAGACGGCATACCCCCGCCACAGACTTATTACCAAACATACGAGGACGGTGCGTTTAAGCAATTATCAGCTATCGCAATGCAAAAGTTGCAAAGGGACATTGCCAACTTACCGATCACTGCCACCCCAGCAGCGGTACAAAAAGTCCGCGAAAAGATTGCCGATGAATTAACCGCTGGCATAGAGACTTTTGTAGCAGGGCTGCAAGAAGACGAAGTGCGGTGGTCTGTTATGAAAATTCCTACTAAACCAAAAACCAGCATAGACCTTCTTGCCGAAGGTTTGTTTCAAAGAATTTTAGATACTAAGCCTATGGTAAAACCAGAGTGGCTCACACGTACTAAGAACGCCAACGGCGAAACCGCGTATGCAATGGTGACAGCCGATAGCATGAAAATTGGCAAGACGTTTAAAGACGCCAATGGCGAACTTCTTAACCCGTACTTTTATTACGACTTGGTTGACGGGCAGCTTGTTAAGGGCGAGAGGCTGACAGCAGCGGCAGCTAGGGACAATGGCTTAGTCGTGGAACCGCAACCCGGATCAAACGACCAAAGCGATAGCAGAGTGCCGGGGTCTGGAATACACAACGCATTTGCAAAAGACCGTAATCGTACTGGTAACGGCGCATTGGTTGAAGGGTTCCAAAGAGCATTTGGCGGTGGAAGCGACGAGGTTTTGCAAAATAATCTACCATATCAAGTGGAGCAAGCTAGAAGAAACGCCGCAAGGTTAGAGAACAACCAAACGCAAACAGAGGCGGGTGGCGATAACACCGCAGCATTGCAAGCTGGCATGACAGACCAGTTTATAGCTGACGTTAATGGCGCTTTGCAGAACAGCTTCACCAGCGTTGACCCCCAAGACTATTCTGCAAGCAAGCAATGGCAGCGAACCGAAATGCCTCGCGTCATAGGCGAAATATTAAAGTCGGCGGGTTTGCCTTTTGATGAACAGTCAGTTTCGATAGCGATGCAAATCCTCTCTCAGCAGTGAGGACGACTAGAACTTAACACGTTGGTATGATGGGTCCGAACAAGTTTCGGAAACTGGAGTACCGACGTGTCGAAATTATTTAGCAACTTTTTAAACAACGCACAAATTGACATTGACGGTGGCCCACAGGACGGTCAAGGCGACACAGGTCTGGGGTACGCAGCGGGTTTAACCAAAGAAACCGCACGCAACGCTTGGAATAGCTCGGCATTTGTCCAAGACGTATTTGATTACTACCAAGAGCGCGACGGCAAGACATTTACAAGCACAGACGAAGCCAAAGACTATTTCATGGAAGACCGCCGCTGGCGCAACATGAACACTGTATCCATTGGCCGAGACATATACGACAGTAAGTCGCAGAGCGACGCGCAAAACACACGTCTTGCTAGACTGCAAACAACTTTTGACGCGATGCCAGACTTCTATGAGGAAGGTGGCGACGGCTGGCAGGGGTTTCGCACAAATGCTGCGGCTGGTCTGCTCGACGTTATTAACGTCGTAGGTTTCGGATCGGGTGGAGTTGCTGCGCGTGCGGCGGCGGCTGGCGTTATGGCCAAAGCTGGTACTCACAGCGTAAAAAATGCCACGACACAGGCAGCATTAGGCCAAGCAAGAAAAGCTGGTATCCGCGCTGGTCTTACAAAAGGTGCGACTTCGGAAGCTCTGGCTGGTGGTCTAGTCGAGGGCATACACAGTCTAGGCACACAGTCGCGTGATATAAAGATTGGCTTGCAAGACAAGTACAGCTTGATGCAGACGGGCGCTGCAATTGGCGGCGGGTTAATTGGGGGCGCATTGCTCGGCGCACCTATGGGTCTAGCTGGTGCGCTTGTCCCTAACGTCAACCCAATGTCCAAAGGCTTTGGCAAGGGCAACGCCATAGGTCGAGGCATAAGGGACGGACGTCGTGCAGCGTTCAGAGCTGACTTAGACGGACGCCAGACGGCAGCGGCGAAAGCACAGCAAGAGGCCGAGAACGCCGCCCCAGAAGAACCAACAGGGATCGGGACGCCAGCCAATAAAGTGCGCCTGACCCAAGTATTTACGGATCGGGCAGAGCGCCAAAGAACGCAAGAACTGCAAGACGCTGTGATGGAGCAAGGAACTGCTGACGACAGCGGGAAGACTATCGACGTAAGCACTTCGTCATCGGTTGAGACAAGCGCGTCGCAGCGTTTCTTAAATGCCGTTAAAGCGATGAACGACAGCATTGGGCTTGCCGCAAAGTCTGACGCCAACGCTGAACAAATGGTGGCCAAAGGCGCTGACGAAGTAAAGATTAGAGAAGCACGCGACTTGGCAGAACGCCACCGTTCGGTGGCAGACAAAATCGAAGTGCAGCTACAGGGCATTGATACTCCATCCAAAGCCACGGCAGACGTCGACATCAAATTGCTGGAAGACTTAACAAACCAACAGAAGCGCATTGGCTATACCGATGGTGTCGGCAACGCAGCAGACAATGATCCGAAGGCAGTTGTAGGCGAAGGCTTTCGTGCGCAAGACACCACGGAAGGCGAGGGACGAAGTTTAGTCCGAGACGTTACCAACGCAGTGGCACAAGCTCAAGGCGTAGACGCCGTAGGGGTAGGGAAAAACCGCGAAAATCTTACGGGTGGCGGTCAGCCGAGCGACACGGCTGGCGAACTGTTATCAGATGTCAATGAAAGCGCGATTGCCGAAAGAGAAGCACGTATACAGGAGGCATTGCGCCAGCAAGTCGAGGCCGCTGGCGAGAAGCTGCCTGAGTTAGATGAAGCGGTTGATAGCGCGACGCGAGAACTGCAAGACGCGGAACGAGGCCTGCAAAAAGAAGTAGTCGGTCAAGACGCTGATGGCGGCAACATTGAAAAAGTGACAAGCGCTCCTGACAGCCCAGAAATGGCCGTCTTTAACGAGAAAAGACAAGCGCTAGATGACGCGACTAAAGCTGCCGACGACCAACGCGCAGTTCAAGACGCCGTAAAAGAAAAAAGCTCAGAAGCGACAAAGCTCTTTGAGCAAGACAGGGCGGCGAGACATGCTGCGAAAGTGGCTGCACAGCCAGTAGACGAGCCAAGCGGCGGCACGCCCGACGTAGCGCCAGTCGAAGTAGTAGTGACCGCTACCGAGCGGATCGTAAATATTGTCGACATGAATACTAATGCCGACAGTCGATTTGCCGTTTTGCAATTATTAGTCGATAACATTGGTGGGCCGTTCACCGCTAAGCAGTTGGCTGAACAAATCAGCAGCATTAAGAAAAATACCAAGGCGGCTATTGCTGCACGAAAAGCAAAGTTCCAAGCAATCCTTGAAGAATATGCTGGCCGCAGCGATGCTATAGAATTGCTAAACGATGACGACGGCATAGCTGCGTCTGCATTAAACAATGTAGTTTTTGAAACTTTACTAGACGCAAACCAAGCAGAGAAATACGGAGACGCGACGCCATACCGTGCGGGTGCAATGGCTGAGTATAATGATTGGCGTGAGCGACAAGCAGTAGAAATCTTTGACGACAGATTGGTGGACGGCTTTGGATTGCCTGACCAAGTCTTAGAGGGCATGGCACAAGACTTCACGCCAGAGTTTGCAGATATTGCTCGCGCAGCGATTAACAACCCAGACGTCCAGCGCGTTGATTTCCCCCCTGCAAAGAAGTCAGAGATAAAAGTGTTTATCGAAGGCCTTCCTAGCTCCATGAAAACCGAGCTTAACGAGTTCAAAGAAAAATATTTGTCGAGCTTGCTGGCAAGCGGTCAGATGAAAGTGGCCGACGCGGAAACAATCGTAAACAGATTGGCTGACGACAAGGTCGACAGATGGATGCGTCGCTCTGGTGACTTTGTCGAGCGCAATCAGCAAGCCATATCAAACGAGATAGATGCTAACCGACTAATGCGGCAAGAGCTTACAAAAGCTCTGGAAAAAATGCTGAGAACTTTCAAGCCGTCGTTGGCAGAAAGCGCGGCTGGCAAAAAGTACACCACCGAAATCCAGAGCCGTGAATTTAGGCTGGCTGGTTATGACTTTGGTAACATCTTGGCTAGTCCCGGCGGCGACATTGTTGGCGTTGCTAAAGGCGCTACTCGTATTCGTTACAAAGTGTCACCAACCAAGGATGCCACACCAGCTCAAGAGGCACACCTAGCAGCTCGCGCAGAAATAGCAGCTCTGATAGACAAGTACGGCTTTAAGAGAGACATGTACGTCTCTAAGATAATTTCAATTCTTGATGCACGTAACGAAAAGCTGCAAAAGAGCCGCGAAAAAAATATAGACATGGGTCGCCGTGGGGTGGACGACGAGACATATGCGTACGGCGACAGGAAGGGTCAGCGCACCGATAGCGCAAAGAAGCTGGACAGATTAGCCTACGACAGCACCAGCACCAACCCAGTTAAAGACGGCAAAAGTATCCGAGGTGACAGAGGCAACGTAAGGACGTCGTCGGCTATTGGCGTAAGCGACGCGACGGCAGCTCTAGGTCTCGGCAAGCACATTGGTTACACCCAAGTCGCGGCCACAGGAAAGATGACTGTCTGGGGCAAGACTACAGAAGGCAAGGCAACAACCGCGCAGTTGGCGGCAGTCTTTGGCAAGAGCAAGGGCGGTAAGCTATTTAGAAAGACAACCGTTAGAAACGGGCAGACTGGCAAGCTGGAAACTTTGAACAGCCAAGTCACTGCACAAATGGCGATCCATGACGCAGCAATTGATGCGGCGTCTGAGCAGCGCGTGAGTAACTCGGTTAAGGCTAAGCGTAACTTGCCGTACACGCAGCCACGGATAACCGCCATAGAGCAGTTAGACAAAGCGATAAACAAATTAAAGAGCGCGAAAAACCCCAAGCCGTCTAAGAAGAACCCAGATGCAGCCATCGACCCCCAAAAAGTAGCAGATGCACAGGATGCTCTCGACGCACTTTACAGCAAGTTAAGGATTGCGACGTTTTTCGTGGACGACCCTAGCCTTAAAAAAGGCACGCAAATCTTAGTCGACCCTGCGCAGTTGCAGCTTGCACGACAAGCATTGGTGGACAGCACCAGCGATGCCTCGGAAATCTCAGATGCGCAAGTAATGAGACGAGCGTTAAAGGGGATCGTTTCAGACTTTAACAGCTCGACTAAGAAGGAAGCTGCGGCTGACAACAAAGTCGAATATCTTGAGAACGAAGGGCTGACAAGTCTCAGGACTGAGTACAACGCTTTAAGAAATAAGCTGCATGACACCATGAAAGGCAGGCTGGAAAAGCAAGGCGATGGGACTATGGCTAGGACTGGTGAAAAGGTCGCTATGGACGAGGTTGAGCTGCAACGTATGCGTGCCACGCTCACCAAGCTAGGCTTTGCGCTCCAAAACGCATTGGATACTGGCGCGAAAGTGGACAGCAAAGTTGCTGACGACCTAATCTCCGCACCCGGTAAAGCACGGGCGGCGGCAGCAAGGCAAGACTACGCTCGCACTAAATCGGAAGGCGACCAAGCCACCAGAGACGCTGCGCAAGAGGCGGCAATGAACGAAAGACGAGGGATAGATGGAGATAACGCTTACGACCAAGCGTTTCAAAATTTTGACCACATTAAAGACCCCGAACTTCGCGCACAGTTAGAGGCCGACGCCTTTAATGCGGCTGTCACCGCTAACCTAAATAGTCGTGCTGGCAATGGCCCTGATATGACCCCCGAAGACTACGCTATAATGGCGGGAGTACCGCTCAATGAAGCCAAGCCTATTAACCCAGCGACAAAAACTGCGGTAAGGCAAAAGGCCGACAGCATTATGCAAGAGGAAGCCGCCAGCGTAGAAATGGGCGAAGACATTGCCGAGGCGTTGACTATCCAGCGAGACAACGGCTTGCCTAAAGCGTGGCTAGAAGACCAGATCAAAAAGATACGGGCGCATTACGCTAAGAAGACTAAGCCTGTCACTGAGCCAGACAGCGTGCCGCCGACATCCAAGGGCAAGCCGCCCTACATCCGTGTGATTGATGGCATTGAAATAGACCTGTTCAACGACTTGGACTACGTCGACTTGGGCAATAGCCGCACAAGTATTGGGTTTGAAGGCCGTATGCTTGGCGCTGTAGATAGTCTGCCAGACGGGAAGGCTGTGTTTACACGGGCCTCTGACGGTAAGGTCTATGTGTTCGACACTAAGAAGGACTTGATTGACGATCTCTTGCCGATGTTCCGCGAAACTTTTAACCAAGTCGCAAACAAGATGCCAAACAAGTATCGGCGTAAAGCTAACCAAGTCGGTACGGAATACCCAATCGACCACAAAAATTCCGAGACTTACGGTAACAATAAACCGCTGACGCCTAACACCAAAAAGGGTGAGACGCCTTTAGACACGCCTGCCAAGCCAGTCGATCCAGCAGACCGCCTGACACACAATGGCGAATACTACGCCGCACAAATTCCAACGGGCAAAATGTTTGCAGTGCAGATTGTAGACAAGACCTCTAAACTCAAAGGAAGTGTGCGAGCCACAAGTCTGAAGAAAGCACAGAGCGCAGGCGACATGCTGAAGAATAGCTCCCGCTATGAGTTTATCTTTGGTCACGTAGACTTGCCATCGACAGGCGTGTCCCGCAAAGACCAGCTTCTCGAAACCTTCCGTCCTATGGACGCAAGCGACAGCTTCTACGACAGGAACGGGAAACTGGTCACAGTGGCCGACGCTGACGCAGAGTTGGCGTCGCTGGCAAACACAGTACCAGACGGCAGTAAAGCTGCCGTGAACACGAAAGCATCAAAGCTATCCACGATTGCAGACAACCCTATCAGTGGGTCGGAAGAACACATAGCGGTCTTGGCCGAGTTAGCGACAGTACCAAAAACCATTGGCGAGCTGAACGATATGATGTTTGGCCTCGAAAGTATCTCTTGGAATATGCTGCCCTCACTGAACAGCTATAAAAACTTTATGAGATTGCGAGCGTCAGTCGGTGCTTTACTGAACTCATCCGCTAAGAACGGCATTGATAGAGACACCGCACGTCGTGTTAAGGTGAACTATAACCAGCTCCAACAAGCGCTGTCAGAACATGCGCCAGACGACTTGGCGGCGTCGGTGTCGTTCCTTGAGAACCTTTTCACTTTCACTGGAAAATCCCCCTTAATTGAGGTGGGTAATGAAAACTCATTTACGCCAGACTTTGCGAATGAAAAGTTTGGGAGTAAGCGGAACCGTATCACGCTGGACAAAGAGCAGATCAATGCTGGCGGCAATCGACACACACCAATCACTGCGACGATCATCCACGAGACAGCACACTGGCTGTATGCCAACGTGCTGGATGAGACAGACAAGGTTCAGTTCTGGTCGGCAATGGAAAAGTTCTACAACGACGCCGAAGCTGGCGACGGATTGGACATGGACCTTTTGCAAAAAGGTTCGGTAGACCCACAGCTATTTAGTAATTCCCTGCACTCGCCATCAGAGTATTTTGCCAACCAATTCTTAACGTGGGTGACATCCAACGGACAGGTCAACAACATCAGCTTGTGGGGCAAGATTGCACAGCTCGGAACAATGTTGCTCAACAATCTGCGCGGCATAGAAACGCCGGGTGTGCAGCTAGACCCCGACTTGGTTCCAATCTTTCAAAAGCACATGCCTGTGCTGCAACCTGATCCCGTTACAGGCAAAATGAACGTGGGCATTAGTCGCTTTGCGCACTTGGAAGGCGTAGGTGCAAAGTTCGGCAAGCCCATGAAAGAGGGGCAGAAGAGAAACACCGCAGCGTTCCTTGGAGAAAAGATTAGACTTCTCGACACGACACGCCTGACACTGCTTGGCGCAAAGATGCGAACACCCGCAAGTCTGGACGACAGCTTGTCGCTCGCCACAGACATGGAAGCTGCCAAGAATAAAATCTACGGCATGTTTGGCGGCAAAGCTGGCGAGGAAACTCACTACTTCAACCCTCTCCAAGAGGGTAGTGGCAACGTGCGGATCACAATGTTTGACACTGGGACTGGCTCGCTGCAACGGGGCAAACTTTTAGAGGCACAACATAAAGTCCACGCCTTTCTAAAAGCTCTGAGGGAAAATAAGAAAGCCTTCAATCCAGACGTCGAGGAAACCAAGCAGCGTGACGACGAAATCCGCAAGCTAATAGACGACGGCGGCACACCGGACGAAGCGACGGAAGCTAAGATTAGGGAGGATAGCCCCTATGATAATCTTGACGAAAAAATTATTCAGCAAATGGACTTGCTCGCAACCAACCTGAACAACGCAATGGACGTTATGAACAGGCAGATGATTGCTGCCTTCAACAGGCAGATGCCACGAGACGCGACGACAGACTTATACATTGGGATTACTTTTGAAGGACAAGCGGAAGTCCGAAAAGTGAACAGAAAGTCTGAACGGTTTAAGAAAATGGCCCGTGAAGACGCAGCCGAGTACCAGTCAAAGAAGGAAGCCCTAGACTTAATCGTCGCTCAGTTTAACAACGCAGGCATCGACATAGCCGACGTCGCGCCAGATGATTTGGCTGGGATGGTCGACGAGTTGGCGGTCCCTATTGCGCCCATTGAGGCGCTAAAGCGTCACATTGTCGATGGCGATACTGGCGTCATGGCAATCCAAAGCATTTTCCAAAGCATAAATGAACTGGGTGCGCGGCCAGACCTAACGTCTATCCCAACCATGCAAGAGCTTTACAAGCAGGCGTTGGCCAAGGGGGACTTTGCTAAGCAAATCCTCACGGAGCTTACAAACATGTCGAAGAACGGCGAGCAGCATAAGATTGTTGCGCGACTAGCAAAGGCGGCGACAGAGCTGGGCGATCCGTTATGGATACAGATTGCCTTGCGTTGGAAGACAGACCCGAAAAACATTGGGGTCAAACATGAGGGTGTTTACGCGCCACCTAACAAGCCTGCTGGCGATAAGTCTGCGCCATTCGTCGTAGCCAAGGGTGCTATGACGCACCGCAGAGCCGACGTGGAGACTGTCTTGCAGTCATTGTGGACGAACTTCCACAACGCTGGCATATCTGAAACAGAAGCGCCTAATAAAGTTGTAGACACTGAGTACACTGCTCACGTCATTACAGGCTACGGGCAAAACAAAGCAGGCAACGACGAAGTCGTACTAGAACAAGACGGTCCATTGTTTAAAGAAATGCGCAAAACTTTGCGCAAGCTGGCGGTCAAGATAACTCGTATAAACGATGCGCGTTTAAACCAACAACCGTCGAGAGAAGCGTTGGACGCAAAGAAAGATTACATCACAGAAAACCTATACGAAGACGTACTGCCCGACTTGTATATGATGGCGTATCGTATGCTCTCACCTAGTCAGCAGAAAGACATAAACGACGCTGCGCAAGTTAGCTACGCAGACGCAAACCAGAGAGAAAGTGAAACCTTAGATTTCTTTGTCACCCTCGCTATGCGGCAAACAAACTCCGGTGTGAAGCCAGCTATCGGCAAGACGAACACTTTTGACGACAGGCTAAGGACTTTGCTGAAAAGGCGATACGAAAACAGCACGCAATTTCAAGCGTCGGGAGGCACGTTTACTTATGACCCGCCCAAGTTTGCCGTTGCTGACGTTGAGAATGGCTTAAAAGAAATAGGCCAGATAGTCTTTGATCTTACGCACGACATACTTGCGTTCCCCAAAGACACTATAGCCTTCAAGAGAGATTACGACGAAGCGAACAAGTGGGTTAATAGCGGCGACAACTTATTCTTGCTGTCGCCCACGAAGGAAGAGGTTGCCATAGCCAGAACGCCAGTGCTGATGGCGGCTAAGTCGCACGGCTCTAGCACTATTTCCCCGACAATCGCAGGCAGATTTGGCCGCGAACTAACCATGTCTATGTCAGAGAAAATGCAAGCAACGGTACGCACCTTCTTAGGCGCAAGCCCATTTGAAAACGTCGACACATTCCTTCGCTTCAATAAGTCACCGCAAGCAGATGTAAACGGCGTGACCAAAACGTCTGACGGACCCTATGGCGATGGGGTTTATATGACTAAAGCGGGAGAGGCAGACGCAGAGTTTGACGAGGTCGAATTTTTAGAAACGACTAAGAGAGCCTTGCAGTCTTCGCCGCTGACACCAGCAGATATAGACGGTGGCATGGTATCGGCAGAAGCCATTGTGTTTTACCGACAGAGCATACTTGATCTTATGAACAGGAGCCAAGACCAGAACGGCGTCGTGAACCACGAGCTTAAGCACTTCCTCGCTATGCAAGATCGGCATTGGCGGCTGCTGGAAAGTCTGGATGGTTCGATTGTGCAGCCTAAAGTCGTCCCAGTTTTTGCCAAAATGTCTACGCCTTTTGACCTGACAAGCGGGTCATCTTATTCCTTTAGAAGTGACGCACAAGACGGCATTTCGTACCTGATTGGCAGAATGGTAAATGCTGGCCTGATAAACTTCGGAGCTGTCGAAGAGTTGATGAGCAACGTACCTGATACTTTCTCAGGCGCAGCACTTCACCGCACGCTGACTGGCGAAGACGGCCTTATGGTCAAGCACGGGACTGCTAAGAACGCGATAAAAGCGCGGCAAGCATTTAACGCTTTCATGTCTGGGCAGGGCTACGACGCTTTGACCACAGACGTAGGCGATGTTGTGTTCAGTAGCGCGTCTGTTCGCCAAGCGGAGGGTGGCTTTACACCAGTAGATGCAAACTTTTCTTCTAACCCGACTAGAAACTCTGAGCGCAAAATGGGCGGGTCACTAGCCATAGAAATGGCTGTCGTAAACGGCGAGCTACCACCTGGGCGGTTTGCAAACTTAGCGCAAGAGGCGCAACGACTTGAGCTACCTGTGCAGTTGGTCCCGGTACTGGGTAAAATATTTAAGAAGCAAGACGTTACGGAGGCAGACGCTCAGAAGGTGAGCAAGCTATCGTCCGTGGTGAATTTCTTTTCAGAAAATGCGGCACACTTCCGCAACGTCGGAGCTAATTGGTACGCGGATAAGATCAAGCCGCAAGAGGGGGCTGGATTTTTTGAAGAGCATGACGTCGAGCTGCACAACACAGTCAACGGTGTGTTCCAAAAGCTAAACGCCCTGCCAGACGCAGGGGGTCGGGTGAAGAAATGGGCCAACCGCAACCGTGGCTTAATGCTAAAAGACGCCAAGCAACCAGACAGCCACAACAGAATTATAAGCGCATTGCGTCGAGGACGAGGCGCTGTTCAAGAGCTGGCACAGGACGAAAGAGAAGCCGCGTTAGAGATTGGAAGGCTGTTTGATGCAGAGCTGAAAAAAATGCGTGACCTTGGGATTGCTGTCGGTGACGCACGCAATCTAGGTAACGACTTCTATGTCCCTCAAGTCTGGGATGTAGACGAACTGCTGGCTAACCCCAACAGGTTCAAGGATGCTCTCGTAACTTACTTTAAGCGCGAGCAAAACAGCCCAGACTACCGAGGGCAGAAGCGACACAGCATAGATGAGCTGGAAGCGAAGGCTGAAAATGTCCACTACAGATTAACCCAAGGGCATGACCCATCCATAGACACACAAGTACAGAAAGCATTGGGCAGCATATTTGCCCCTCGCGTCTTGCAGCTTCAAGCAGGCGACATGCTGGAAATGGACAACTTCTTAGTCACTGACTTGCAAGGCATCATGTCCAAATATTTTGACCGCACCGTAAGGAAGCGCCTGCTGACAGAACGGTTCGGTCTAAACATGCACGGCTTCGACACCTACCTAGACGTAGCTCGTGGAGCTACCATGTCTGGTAAGGGCAGTGGCCTAGACAGGGCGGTGGAAATCTTACGTTCTGCCAAGCATACGTCGTCTCACGGGCAGTCAAAGGAAGGGCCGTTACAGGTAGACGAAGTTCTTGTACCGCGAGTACAGGGGCGGGGTAACGAAATAAAAGACTTGCTTGTATCCGTCGAAAAGGAGCTGGGCGACACGCCAGAACTGCGCAGAAAGAACAAGCACCGCGCAAGGGCTATGTTAATCAATGCGGTGGAAGGTATCGACAGGGACGACGTCGGCTACAATGTTCGCGTGGATGCTATCATCAATGCGATGATTGATTTTCCCAGAACAAACCGCCTTACACATAGCAACGAAACTAAAATGCGCGACATGATGAACGTACTTAACAAGCGTTCAATTGATGGCGGCGACGGCAGCGAGCTGCGCTATGTCGTGAGCCGTAACATGAAAGCGTTTAACTCGGTATCGTTGCTTGGCTTTACAACCCTAACATCCATGCCCGACATGGTGCTTCCACTTATACGCAGTGGGGATATGAGAGCGTTCTATACAGCATGGAAAGGCTACGTGAAAAAAGACCCCGCCTACCGTGACGCTGCACGCAACATCGGCGTCGGGATCGAAAACCTTATGCACGACAGAGCGGTGCAACAATCAGGTGCGGGAAACCAGAAGTTCACAAACTCGTTCTTCAACTTCACAGGTCTGACGGGGTGGACAAATATCAACCGCGAAGTGTCAGCAATGGTCGGCTTTGAAAGTTTCAAGACTGAGATTAACAGAGCCTTGGCGATGCGTGCGAAAGGTCTGCGGGGTAGCAAGGATTATGAAACTTCAATCCGTTACCTCAAGCGTTACGGCCTGACAGGAGAAGGCGCAAAGTACGACTTCTTAAAGCACGGTGCTATCAGATTGGACGAGCTGCCACCAAGCGATGAGGCCATTAAAAAACAGGTACAGATGGCGATGCTGCGCTTCACAAACGAAAGCGTATTCATGCCTAACCCCAACGACACACCTCTTTGGGCGCAGAACCCTTGGCAGTCTATGATGTGGCAGCTCAAGTCTTTCCCTCTGATGATGGCCAGACTTAGCGGATACGTGATTAGTGAGGCAAAGGCAGGCAACACAAAGCCTGCGTTGTACCTACTCACCGCTGGCGTAGGCATGGGCAGCTTGTCTGTAATGACCAAAGACGTCGTGCAAATGCGTGGCGGCGAAGACGAACAGTCAATGGCATTGCGTGAGCGCAAGGGTTCCGACACCAACATGCTGGGTCTTTGGTCTATTGCTCAAGGGCTTGGAGCTAAGGAAGGCGGCGACGCCGACGAAAATCTGGGCCTTTATATAGATGGCTTACTAGCTGTCGGTGGCCTCGGATTGTTTGCGGAACTTCTATACAATGCCTCGGCTCAGATGGATAATGGAGCATACGGCACAGTGCGTATTGCTTCTAGCATCTTTGGCCCATCGGTGAGCGCCGGTACTGGTGCGATAGATGTAGCGACAGGGTTGAAAGACTACGTCACTGGTGATGGGGAAACCACTGCCAAGCGGCGTGCGATGCTACGGCAGCTTGCAATGCGCTTCCCGATCTTGGGCGGTGTCAGCTACTTCCGCGAAAGCGCGGCTGATCTTGGTGGCGAGCCAAGCACGGGCGGCAAGAAAAGTTCTAGCTCCTTTGGCGGGAGTAGTTTTGACTGATGTGGTTTGCAGCAATCTTAGTCGCGGGGCTGGCCACCCCAGACTACGTCACTTGCCAACTGGCCAAGCGCACAAAAATTTCGGGCGAAATGGTGTGCATCTATCTCGGTCCAAATCGAACGACGGCGTATCACTACCCGTCTTTCAGCTACACTGAGTGTCCCAAGTCGTTTCAGTGTCGCTACTCGCCCAACACCAAGCGCCGTCCTACGGTCAAAGAGATCATGGAAGGTCTTAAAGAAGGATTTGAGGAATGACATCGGAAGAACGTGAACACATAGACTTTAAGACTTACCAAGCTAACCGACGACATATGTGCTGGTGCAGCTTGGGCATGATGCTGTGTGTAACAGCCGCAACTATCTATGACCCATCCCGCATGGAAGCTGCCGAGAGTATCCTCATGGCACAGTTTCTTGCGTTGTCTGGTCTAGTTGCCAGCTACTTCGTGGCGGGAGGTAAGGAGCGATGATCCAAGCATTGATTGGCCCACTGGCAAACTTGGCTGGCACATGGCTGCAAGGTAAGGTCGAGACTAAGGCGGCAGAGACTAAGATGAAAGTCTCAGAGGCAGAAGCCAAGTCGCAGATAATGATGTCGCAGGCACAGAGCGAGGCGAACTGGGAAACGATCATGGCCCAAGGCTCAACGTCGTCGTGGAAGGACGAATATCTCACAATTTTGATGAGCTTGCCTATCCTGATTTCGTTCACTGGTGAGGTCGGTAGGGACATAGTCTTCGACGGCTTCGCCGCATTGGAGCAAGCCCCCGATTGGTTCATTTATTCGTGGGGATGCGTAGTCGCAGCGTCGTTCGGTATCCGTGGTGCAACACAATACTTTGGTAAGGGGAAGTGAGTTATGACACGTCGGATGACCGGGAGTTTACGTCTGTTTGGCACGACAATGTCGTGGGATTTCCCCATCCCAATAAAATCGACAAGCAGTTCGTCGAGCTTGAAACGCAGCGCGACGAAATCGAACGACAAAGAAAACTCATCAAGGAGAAAGCCGATGAGAAAGCTGACTGAAATCATAATTCACTGCACCGCGACTAGGCCGTCTTGGTATGAAGACAAGCCAGTCGAAGACGCTGTCAAAGAGTTAACGCGCTGGCATGTGGAGGACCGGGGGTGGCAAAATTGTGGATACCATTTCGCCATCAATCGTAAAGGCGACGTCGGATCAGCTCGGCCTATCGGTCATAGTGGAGCGCATTGCCGTGGTCGCAACAAACACTCTGTCGGCGTGACACTTTTAGGGGGACGTGGCGGCGAGGCTCACGACATCTTCAAGGATAACTTCACTGCTGAGCAGGACGCCGCACTGCGCAATTTAATCGCAGACTTAAAGGAAAAACATCCAACGATTACTACTATCTCAGGACACAACGAATGGTCGAACAAAGCATGTCCTTGCTTCGACGTCGAAGACTGGCTGATGGAGGGCTGACATGGGACATAAGAAAGACAAAGTGCCGAAGGTAAGCGCCAATACAATGGACCGCCTTAACGGAATGAACGGCGTGAAAGAATGGTCGAAGAAAAGAACGACTAGCGAGCAGATACCTTCGACAGTTAGCTCGGAAGCGGCAGCAATCATTCGCAAGGTACTAGCCAGAAAAGCTGCCAGAGAAGCAAAGGGCTAAGTCGTGGAGCCTATATCAGTCGCAGTCGCAGCGTTCGCTGCGATTAAGTCTGGTGTAAAACTGGGCAAGGATGCCCATTCGATGATGGGCGACATCGGGAAAATGTGGGGAGCCATTGACGAAGTCAGGGACGGCCACAAAAAAAAGAAGAAGCGGTCTGGCAAGTCCATCAACGAAGAGGCGCTTGAGACTTACGCCGCCCAGCAGAAATGCAACGACTTAGAAGTAGAGCTTAAGAAAGCTGTGATAGCCAGCCGAGGATTTTATGCGTGGGATGCTTTGCTAAAAGTCAGAGGCGAAATCAAGAAGAAAAGAAGAGAAGAAGAAGAACGACGGCGAGAAGAATTGCAACAAAAAATAGAGATGACATGCGCCGTCGCCCTCTTCATCGTGCTGTTAGTCGGCATGTTTGCTGGCGTTTGGGCGTGGTTAGGTTGACCCCCTGTCGCAGTGCGTAACCTAGCCAAGGGGGTCGTGAGGGTCAGCGATTAAAACAAATGTGACCCAACTGCGTCCTCGGCCAACCCTCTGTAATGTTTTACTTTATGACGGTTCCACACGCAAGAAAATCTAGGGCTTTGTGCAAAGAATTATCGCCGGGATTTTTGATTGTCATGTCTACTTCGTAGTCGTATTGCTCGCTGCTATGATTTGCGGCGGTCCCTGTCGAGTGGCTGTCCGGTG
>TARA_R110002153_G_scaffold116833_5_pt1 | contig 19883 bp, 10 predicted proteins | sample TARA_R110002153 | Tara Oceans TARA_R110002153 (sample SAMEA4398193) | marine metagenome | biome: Polar Biome; feature: [SRF] surface water layer (ENVO:00010504); material: water (ENVO:00002006), including particulate matter (ENVO:01000060) such as... | depth 5 m
CTCGCTGGTGATTATCTTTTTCTATCGTAAGTATAACAAGAGCGATCTTGGACTGCAGGTAATTCGATTTTCTAGATCACGGCAACATTGGTTAACTTTCTTGTCATTAGGTGCGCCATCTAGTCTAAATTATATAGGTTTAGCCTTATCGTCAGGGGCCATTTTATATAGTTTGCAAACTTGGGATGCCGAAAATTATATTACCACTGTGGGTGCCTACGGCATTATTACTCGACTAATGACATTCATATTTTTGCCCTTGTTAGGGCTGAGCATGGCATTTCAAGCTATTGTTGGTAATAATTTTGGTGCAAAAGAATTTGGGCGAGTAAATGCAAGTATCAAAATCGCATTATGCATTTCTTTTATTTACTGTATCTCTTTGCAGCTTATTGCCTTTATTTTTAGAAAGGATTTAGGCGCATTGTTTGTAAGTGATCAGGTAGTCATTAAAGAAGTGGTTCGAATTTTACCTTTTACTACCTTAGCCCTTTTTCTTGTTGGGCCACAGATGATGGTTAGTATGTTTTTTCAGGCGATTGGTGATGCTAAGCGGGCAGGTATTTTGGGTATTATGAAAACCTATGCGTTTTCTTTGCCTTTGATTTTTATCCTGCCATTTTTCTTTTCTGAATGGGGTATATGGTACGCAGCTGCGACTACTGAGTTTCTAGCATTGTTTCTGACAATATTAGTGTTAAGTCTACGCAGTAGAAGCCATAACACTTCTTTTGGATTGTTTTTTAAGGAAGACTAAACTAAAAAATTGGTCACATGCTCACCTAATGGTGGGCATGTGACTTTTCTATCGGTTGAGATGTAAAGTTGTGCAGTACCAATTGTTCTTTAGATAGGTCTAAAAATATCGACCCTACTATATTGTGTTCATTCGATACCCAGTTTTCATGTTGGTGGCTATTTAATGAAATGGCAACTTGGTTCACTCCGTCTTTTAGCCAACTCTTAGGTATATGAACATCTTTCCCGTAGAGCCTTTGACGTTTGCTGCCATTCACAAAAACATGTGCGTGGCCTTGCAAAAAACCTTCTTCAGATATAAGAGATTTAGTCGCTAAATCGGGTGCATTTAACACATAATTAGCGACGTCGACATGCACATTTACACCATCCATTATGTCTCTGAAAACAGTTAATTCGATTTTAGGAATAGGGGTGTCAGGCCCAATTTCTCTAGACTTATGTTGGTGAATTTCAACGTTTGCTGCTGTGGCCCAAACACTGACCAACATTAATATTATACATCCGTAATACTGACGTAATTTCATGTTTACCTCTAATTATTGTTCGGAGGAAAGTCCGTTGAGCCGACAACTGACAGCCACCAGAGTCACATAACCAATTTACAAAAATACTTGAAGGTAAGAATTTTTGATTTAAAACAGATTTTATGTGAATGAAGTTTAATGATTGCGTAGTGGGCAATCATTAAACAAAGTCTATATTAAATACGCAACTATCGAGGAGGGCCCATCATAGAGTTACCAGAGTCACAAGAAGCGACCGCATTATCTTCGAGTTCACCAGCAAAGCGCAGACCAATCATATATGGGAATGCAGGAGAGTATGTGCTGTCACCATCATCAGTTAAGGTTATATGGTAATGATAGCCATGCTCATCATCTGAATGTGCATTATATTGGTCAAGATACTCGCCACCTAAAGCGGTTAATTCGCTGTTCCAATAATAATCGTCATAATAATAACCATTGGTAGCGGTTAATTCATTTCCTGATAAGGTGCTGACTGTATCGTTGAAACTAGGGCCCGCTGTTGATGTTTCCGTACCAAGAGATACATCATATGCGTCAACCATAGTGCAGCTTCTGGCTCCATCGTCACAACCAGTTTCGGTAGTAGGTGAGGAATAATCACGCGTTTTCCAAGCACTGACGGCTAACACACCATCTGCTTCCCAGGGCCCATAAATAGGGTAACCATCAGCAGCATAACCATAAATAGGTGAATGTTTGTCACCTTCGTCTTCTAACAAGGTAGCTAAACAACTTGTATAAAAGTGATGGTGATAATCACCATTTGCAGAGTGTCCGCCACAAACATCAACATCATATTGCTCAGCAACTGGCGCTAGGTTTAACCAAGTTCCATCATTCGCATAACTCATGCCGTCGCCCCAGTTATAAATTGAGCTACCGTTGACCATAAGCCCAACTTTTCCTAAGCCGTTTTCACATGTTTCAGTAGTGGGGGTCGGTTCAGTTGGGAAATACACTTCTCTAGAATCAGCTTGTGGGCAAGCTGGGCCTCTTGGCCAGTAACCGTAACCACCTGTGGTATCACAATTGTCGCCAGTGCTGATATACCCGATATCAGCTCCAAATTCGACTACGTCACCTGCAACTGCAGTTGTTGCACCACTAGTGAAATCTGAACTAGCTCGAGGGCGGTTATTTAATGTGTCTACCATGTCTTGAGTAATAGTCACGTCATATTCTGGAATACCTTGAGTGGTGACCACTGTATAGGTGGCGCCATTGACTGTTTCTTCTGTAACCGATTGAACATCTACTAATATGCCTTCACCGGTACTCGCATCAGTGATATGAGTGGATACAGCATCAGTTTCGTTGATTATCCAGATGTTATTTTCGGCTGTTGTGGTTATTTCAGCTTCGACGGTGATCGACACTGAATCGGTCACTGTGTCATTTACGCCATCATCCACAGACACTTCAAATACTAAGGTTTCATCTTCACTTACAGTAGGTGCAGTAAAAGTAGTGTTAGCAGATACGCTATCACTTAAGGTGACATCTGTTCCTGCAGTTTGTGTCCAAGAGACGGTGTAATCTGTAGCATTGTTAGTAACCGTTGCTGTTAGGGTAACAGATGCTGCCGAACCAACTGTTTGGTCTGAGCCTGCACTAACAATAGGTGAGGTATCAGTGGCTTGTTGTGCATCGACAGTGATAGTCACACTGTCAGTAACAGCTGTGTTGGTGCCATCGTCAACTGATATCTCAAACACCAAATCTTCTTCAGTATCACTACTTGGTGCTGTGAATGTGGGGGAAGCTACTGATGTATCACTTAAGGTGATGGTTGTACCTGAAGACTGAGTCCATGTAATCGTATAATTTGTATCGTCATCGGTAACCGTTGCCGCGAGGGTAACAGTTGCAGCCGCATCAACACTCTGGTCATTACCTGCATCAACTGTTGGAGCGGTGTTTTCTACCACGACCCCATCACCATCAGTAGAATCGGTAGTAGTTGTATCGTCAGAATCGGAGCTACAGGCTCCTAATATAGTACACAGCAGTAACATGCTGGTGTATTTTGTTAATAGTGATATTGATGGCTTCATGGTTTACAGCACCTTTAAATTCATTTTGATATGGAAATATAGCAGGCAATTGTGCAAACAATATGGAAGCAGAAAAAATATTATTATTAAGATTTGTGAATGATAAATCGGTACATAAATATGTTGTTCACCTTAATTTAATTATACTGCAAGTGTATGATTGATTTTATCGGTCATATGTCACTCACCTAAAAGATGTTGAATGTCTATTAAAACCCTCTCCAAATATAGTGTGTTAGTCGTCGACGATAGAGCTGATGTACGTATCAGTGCGCGTTTTGTACTTGAAGATAATCACTATCAAGTCGTTGAAGCTGAAAGTCCGGTTATGGCCAAAGAGCTAATCAAACTACATCAGATTGATTTGGTGTTGCTTGATATGAATTATTCTCGGGATACTACTTCTGGTGAAGAAGGTTTGGAATTGTTGGCTTGGTTAAATAAAGCGGATTTAGGTATTCCCGCCATCGCCATGACCGCTTGGTCTAACGTTGAGCTAGCCGTCAAAGCCATGCAGTTGGGGGCCGGGGACTTTCTGGAAAAGCCTTGGAAAAATCAGCGTTTTTTGCAAGTCGTGGCGCAACAAATCAAGGTGAGTGGACTTAAAAAACAAAATCAAAAACTGCAGCAACGATTAGATAATACCGAGATAGAAAAAGGTGATTATCAATGGCTTTCGCCATGTATGCATGAGTTGATGCAGCAAATTAATAGTGTCGCCAGTGCCAATGTCGCAATATTACTTACTGGTGATAACGGCACAGGTAAAAGCCAATTGGCGGGTTACATTCATGCACAATCACAAGTTAATAGTGGGCCATTTATAGCGGTAAACATGGGCGCTATTTCAGAGTCTCTATTTGAAAGTGAAATGTTTGGGCACACTAAAGGTGCGTTCACCGATGCTAAATCTAGCCGTATCGGTCGTTTTGAATTAGCCAAAAATGGCACTTTGTTTTTGGATGAAATTGCCAATATTCCCTTGTCGCAACAAGCAAAATTACTTCGTGTCTTAGAAACTGGCGAATATGAGGTGTTAGGCTCTAGCCAAACTCAATTCACTTCAATCCGTATGATTAGCGCGACCAATGGCAACTTTAAAGAATTGATTGAAAAAGAGTTATTTCGTGAAGACTTATTCTATCGGATCAACACCATCGAATTTAGAGTGCCATCTCTAAAAGAGCGTACTTTGGACATAGTTCCTTTAGCTGAACACTTTATTGCTATGTACTGTAAAAAGTACGCAAAACTGAGTATTACACTTAGTCCCGAGGCTATAAGTGCATTGCAGGACTACCACTGGCCAGGCAATATCCGTGAGTTGAGTCATCTGATGGAAAGAGCTGTTTTACTGTGTAGAGATGACATTTTGTCTGTAAGAGATCTTAATATTAGACCTAATCAAGATCTCACTTCGTCCAGTGGCAATTTACCTATGATGACCCTAGAAAGCGCTGAAAAACAACTTATCACCCAGGCACTTAATCTTGTTGACCAACATGTGCCTAAGGCCGCCAAATTGTTAGGTCTAACCAAATCGTCACTTTATCGAAGATTAGAAAAATATGCAGATCTTCAAAAGTAAAAGCTTAAGCGCCTACATTTTTAGTGTTTTGGCGTGTTTTGCTGTGTTGCTTTTATTGGCAATATGCTGGATTTTAGTTGCCGCAGATTGGCAGGCGTGGAATATAGGTTTGACCTTAGTAGTAGTTGCTTTGTTTTTATTAATTGCGATTATGCGTTTTAAACATAAGGTAATTTCTTCCTTCGACCGTGCCCTTTTACATATCGAAGCGGTAAAAGTGGAAGACTATAATCAATATGCAAAGTCTGAATTTAAAGAAGGGGTAACGGCACACTTTCACAATGAGCTGACCATGCTCAGTGAACAAATGCAGACCCATAAATCACAATATGATCAACATGCTTTACTGTTATATCAACTGATTGATCAACTCGACACACCTATGTTGGTGTTTAACCAAAAGCAAAAACTCAGCTACGCAAATACCGCATTTTCGACCTTGTTTGGACAACCTTGGCAAATGTACCGCCTCGCTTCGCCTAAATTATTAGGGTTAATTTACACTGACAAAGGCTGGCATTTACCCAGTAAAGATCAGCAGTGGCATGTTAGTCAAAGTGAGTTTATTGATAGCGGCGAACGTCATCAACTACTGGTATTTACCAATATTGACTCGGCTATTCGCGCCAGCCAACTGAATGCATGGCAACAAATCATTCGTGTTATGGGTCATGAAATCCGAAACTCGCTGACACCAGTGTCTTCTTTGGCTGAAAGCCTCGCCAGTAAATCTGTCTCAGCTAGAGAACAACAGGCTTTAGCGGTGATTTCAGAGCGTTGCCATCATTTACAGGACTTTGTAAATCGATACTCTTCTTTGTCACAAACTCTGGCCTTGGACTTACAACAAATTAATGTCCCTATGTTTGCAGATCGTCTCAAGGCTTTGTTTTCGCAAAACAATCTGACGTTTACCAGTAAAGCCCAGTGGTTATGGGCAGATCCCACCTTTATTGAACAAGTTTTTATCAATCTATTAAAGAATGCCTTCGAAGCGCAAGCCACAGAAGTCAAAATTGACATTAAAGAAAAAGCTCAACAATCCTTGATTAAAGTGGTTGATAACGGTCATGGTTTAGCCAATACCGACAATCTCTTTGTGCCGTTATTTACCACAAAACAACAAGGGCAGGGCATAGGTCTCACCTTCTGCCGTAATATTATTGAACAGCATGGTGGTTCCATCGAGATTAAGAATAATCCAAGAACACAAAAAGGCATGGCAGTGACTATAACCTTGCCAACTAAACACGATTAAAAAATGCCAATTGTTGTTTTGTTTATCAATATTATGCAATTTTGAATTAATTGCCCTTTATCTCGAATAACCTCCATAAGTTATTTGTAGTTAAGCGTAGTTTTCGCCCCTATTAATAACTCAAAGTACAATTGCTTAGCTATATAAATAATCAAGCGTTTTACATCCTGCCATTGTTAATCATGTTATGGCTGCGGGATTACGTTTTCGGACTAAATCAGTCCGATATCGGACTGGCTGCTTTCCAAACTACTCGTCCAAAACTTTAACTGTATGAATAATATGGTTTTTGTTGTTTGGCACAACTCTTGTAATAGCTAGGTTATTAAAGCCGAAAATAGTCGAGTTGTGAATAAAATGGACGTAGTAAAAACCAAAAAAACATCTTCTTTCAAACCTACTAAAGGCTATATGTTGCTGGGTTTGATTGTTGTGATTGGGGTGCTGATTTATTTTGCTGTTGGCAAAAATGGCACAGTGTCTGTTGATAGAGAAAGTTTGTTGATTGAGTCGGTTCAGCAAGGTGACTTAGAAGTTATTATTGAGGGCTACGGCACCTTAACGTCAGATAAACAACAACTGATCACCTCGTTTTCAGCCGCTACAGTGAAAGAAATTGTGCTCAAGCCAGGCGCACATGTTAGTGCTAATAGTGTGATTGTGCGTTTGGAAAATCCAGAATTAGTTTTGCAAGTTGAAAACGCTGCACAGGAATTGATCCAAGTGCAGGCTAATTTGCGTCAATTGAAACTCAATAATCAGCGTGAAATTCTCAATGAATCGGCTAATTTGGCTGAAATTACCGCTCGCTTTGATACCGCAGCTCTAAAACGTGTTGCAGAAGAAAAACTGGTTAAACAGGGCATAGTGTCGCAGCTGACATTTCAACAGTCTGCCTTAGATGAAAAACAACTCAAACAACGTATTGCTATTTTAAAGCAACGTATCGATCAGCTTAAATTGGTTCATGACGAGTCGGTTAATATCCAACTTGAACGGGTCAAACAGCAACAAGGCCGCTTAAATATCGCCGAATCTCGCTTGGATAAGTTGACCGTCAGAGCTGGTTTTGATGGAGTTTTACAACGTTTATCAGTCGAGCTTGGGCAAAGCCTAGCAGCGGGTCAAGAAGTCGCCTTAATAGGCAGCGTGACTGATCTGATTGCGTTGATCCGCGTACCACAAAGTCAAGCACAGCTAATCACTGTTGGTAAAATGGCTATCATTGACACCCGCCGTGACAAGATTGAAGGTGTTGTCAGCCGTATCGACCCTGTTGTTGATAACAATACAGTGGAAATTGAAATCGCCTTGCCTGCCTCATTACCCGCTAGTGCCAGACCACAACTTAGTGTTGATGGTGTCATTATTGCCGACACTTTAAAAAATGTGATGTACATCAAACGACCTGCAGGTGCTAAGTCAGATGCCAGCGCTTCATTATATCGATTAAATGGCCAAGATAATGCCAGCTCACAAGACATACGTTTTGGAGTGCAAGCAGGGCAATTTATGCAAATTTTGTCAGGTGCATCGGTAGGCGAACAATTCATTATTTCAGACTTGTCGAATATTCAACAGACCAGTCAATCCATCAATATTAACTAAAACTCAATTAACCTAATTAAAGACAATTAAAGGAAAACACTTATGAGCGATATTAAAATTCAAATGAAAAACATCTCTAAGGTTTTTGAAACAGATGAGCTTGAAACTCACGCCTTAAAGAATATCAATATCACCATTAATTCAGGAGACTATGTGTCTATTTCAGGCCCTTCTGGTTGTGGTAAGTCGACTTTGTTGTCTATTTTAGGCTTGTTGGATATGCCTTCAGGCGGCGAATATTTTATCGAAGGCACTAACGTGACTGATTTGTCCCTTGATGAAGCAGCAGAAATCCGTAATAGCAAAATTGGCTTTATCTTCCAGTCATTTAACTTGATTGATGAATTATCAGTATTCGACAATGTGGCCTTGCCGTTGCGTTACAAAACCAAAGTGCCTAGTGAAAAAGAGATCTCAGACCGTGTTCATGAATGCCTAGAATTAGTCGATATGAGTCACCGAACTAGCCACAAACCCAATCAACTTTCTGGTGGACAACAACAACGTATCGCCATTGCTCGTGCGCTTGTTGCTAACCCTGCGATTTTGCTGGTGGATGAGCCAACAGGTAACTTGGACTCTAAAAGTGGCGATCAAGTGATGGATGTTCTGGAAAAACTCAACGACTGTGGCACCACCATTTGTATGGTGACTCATGATCCACGTTATGCTGATATGGCCAACATTCAGCTTAAATTATTAGATGGTTCAATTTTAACTACTCCAGAGTTGCAGGAGGCGGTATGAGCCAGCTTCTTTACCAACAAAAACAAGCATGGATGAGCCTCAAGAAAAAAGTGGGCTTTGTATCTACTGTTGTGATCACTATGGGCACAACTTTGGGGGCTTTGCTTTGTATATTAACCTTAGGTTATTTATTGATTGTTGAACCCTTGCCTTATCCTGAGCAAGATAAACTATATAAAGTAAATCATGCCATCGGAGATAAATCTGGGGAAACAAATGCCACCGCATTTACCTATCCAGGCCTAATCCACCTATACAAAAATCAACAGGTGTTTGATAAAGCCGCACTGATCCAATATGGCGAAGATGTACTCACTTCTTTGCCAAGCCAACCGACCCTAAGTACTGGTTATGTTACGCCAGAGTGGTTTGCACTCTTGGGTGCAAAAATGCAGATGGGCCGTGCTTTTGAAGAGACTGAGGCCTTAGATACTTTTAATCCTGTCGCTATAATTAGTTACAAAACTTGGCAAGACGAATTTGCTTCTGCTACTGATATGCTTGATAAAAAAGTGTCTTTTAGTGGTGTGAGTTTTCGCGTCATTGGGGTGCTGGGTGAAAATTTTGTTGAGCCGCAAATTAAGCAAACGGGGCGTGATGTCGGGATGTGGTTTCCTTGGGACTATAACCTCGATGTACGATTCAAAGAGCGTTGGGGTAATATCAGCGGTGCGTTGACCTTTGTGGGTAAACTCAAAGAGAGCTTGACCGCAGCGCAAGCAGAACAAATCCTCACACCCTTAGTGAGTGACACTTGGGTGGAGAATGTAGCCTCAATCCCCTTCTTTAGTGGTTGGTCTGTTAATGTGGAGCTTGAATCACTGCAAACTGCTATTGTGGGCGACAGCCAAAATACCGTATACAAATTGTTAGCTGGTGTGTTTGGATTGGTATTAATTGCGTTTGCCAATATCGCCAATTTGTTTATGTCGCGTACGGCCGAGCAACAAAGACAATTAGCTATTTATGCCGCGCTTGGCGCAAAAAAATCCCACCTGTTTCGTGGCTTACTGGCTGAGTCTGGATTGTTGATGGCGCTTTCGTTATTGGTTGCGCTAGTGGTCGCGTCTTTGGGGTTCTCTATTTTAAAAGCTAACCTAGCATCTGAATTACCCCGCATTAACGAACTCGGGGTGAATTATATTACTTTTTTTGCTTCGATAATCCTGGCACTTGCATTCGCACTTTTATTCGCATTTCTTAGTAGCAAGATGATCAATTACCGTGCATTAAACTCTATGCTTCAAGCCAGTGGTAAAGGCACGGGGGTGCAAGTTTCTAAGCGTTTTAGACAGGCTTTGATTGTGAGCCAAGTGGCTATCGCAACCGTATTGGTTTTTGCAAACATCACCTTGTTTAAAGAAGCGGTAAACACTATCAACCAACCCACTGGTTACAGTGTCGAGAATATGCAGCATTTTAGTTTGTCAGTTTCAGCGCCAGAATTTCCCCCTGAGGAAGAAGTCTCAGCTACTATGACTGAACTAAAGAATAAACTATTAGAATTACCGGCAGTAGAGAGTATTTCCCAATCAGCTTCTGTTTTGGACGGTTTTGGTTTGTGGGCCTTAACAGCGGTTGCTTCAAATGAAAATTTCACGCCAGAAAACAAGGGTGCAAGTCATAACTTCTTTCAAATGATTAACCAAGAACTACTAGAGGGTGATTATTTTAGTGAAGCTGATGTGAAAGACCGCGCACGGGTAATGATAGTCAACGATGTGTTTGCCAAGCGTCTTAATCCTGATGGTAGTGCATTAGGCTTCCAGCTTTCCTCTAATCCAAGTGCTGAGCCTTTCACCATTATTGGTATTGTCAAAGGTGTAAAAATGCCCGCTCAAACTGAGATCCCAATGCGTGTTTATACGCCGTCATCTTTAAGCACTACGCAAATGACCCTGAAGCTGAGGGGGCAGCAAAGTGTGAGTCGTGAACAAATAGTAGCGGCTATTAGTGATGTGAGCAGTTTATATGCGTTATTTGAGTTGGTTACCTTAGAAAACCAAAAGCAGAGACGGTTATTTACGCAATATACCACTGCAACCACCACATCAGTACTGGCGATAATTACCTTGTTTTTAGCCAGTGTGGGTTTGTATGGCATCTTAAGCTACGGTACACAAATGCGTAGGTTTGAGTTAGGTACGCGTATGGCAATTGGCGCCAAACGCAAAGATTTGGTGGGCCTGATTGTTAAAGAGAATGCTTGGGTGATTGTGCTAGGCGTAGCTTCTAGCTTAGTGGTTATGTTAGGGGTATATATCGGTTACAAAGAAGCATTATCAGCTTATGTCAGTGTTGATTTATTGCCGATGTTTTTGTCTACGGTATTGTCTATAACATTGTTGTCACTTTTTGCATGTTATTGGCCGCTACGACAGTACATCAATCGTCCAGCAATACATTCATTGCGTGGCAGTGATTAGGTAATAAAGCTATGGATCAATCCCTATATTTGTTGAAACAAGCTTGGGCTAGCCTTAAAAGTAAACCTGGTTTTGTTGCAGCTGTTGTCACTACAATGAGCCTAACTTTGGGTGCACTTTTATGTGTGTTTACCTTGGCGTATTTATTATTAATATCACCCCTTCCTTACCCTGAAAGTGGCAACTTATATACGGTCGAGCATAACCTTATTGATAAAAATTCTGAGGTTGACGGTACTGCTTTTACCTATCCTAATCTGATGCATTTATACTCTAAGCAGAGTGTTTTTAGTGATTTGGCGGTGATGTACTACGATGCTGATGTGCTTGTTTCTAAGCCTTCACATCCCACCCTTCCAATTTCCTTTATTACCCCAGAGTGGTTTTCACTGCTGGGTGCTGAAATGGCAATGGGTCGAAGCTTTGAAGCGACAGAAGCGCTAAACACCTACAATCCCGTTGCAGTATTGAGTTACCAAACTTGGAAAGATGAATTCGCTCTTGAGGCAGATATCTTGTCAAAAAAGGTACAGTTTGGTGAAGTAAGTTATCGCATTATTGGTGTACTGAGCGAAAAATTTGTTGAGCCGCAAATCTATGGTGTGGGTAATAAATCCCAAGTGTTTTTACCATGGGATTTCAATTCTGTCAGTCCAAGTGAGCGCAAAAAGTGGGGTAATGATGACGGTGGTTTGATGATGCTTGGAAAATTGCAGTCGGGTTATTCCACAGCTCAGGTTGAACAACAACTTGCTACATTGGTAAGTGATAACTGGCAACAACAGGTGGTAGGGCATCAATTTTTTAATGGCTGGAGCATTGGCATTAAATTACATTCGTTGGAGTCGGTTATTCTGGCAAGTAGCCAGAGCACAGTGTATTTATTGATTGCAGGGGTAGTTGGTTTAGTGTTGATTGCCAGTACCAATATCGCTAATTTGTTTATGTCTCGTACAGTTGAACGCAGTCGACAAATTGCCATCTGTGCAGCAATAGGTGCGTCCCGCCGCCAGATATTTAACATGTTGTTAGCAGAGTCGACATTACTGGTGGGGCTAGCTACCTTTATTGCTATTTATATTGCCTCTTTAGGGTTCAAAGGCATGCAGTTGTTTTTAAACCACTATCTTCCAAGAATTGATGAGTTGTCTCTACATTTTATTACCCTTGCTTGTGCCTTGATGTTGGTGGTGGTTTTTGCATGGTTATTTGCCTATTTAAGTATGCGCATGATTGATTACCGCAGCTTAAATCAATCGATGCAAAGCGGTGGTAAAGGAACTGGCATACAAGTGTCGAAGAAAGTCAGGCAGGGCTTAGTGTTGTGTCAAATCGCCATAGTGACAGTATTAGTTTTTATCAATATTGTGTTGTTCAATGAAGCCGTCACCACAATTAATCGCCCCTCCGGGTTTGCAACTGAGGATATTTCTTTCTTAGTGATCTCTTTGCCTGCAGTTAATGAAACAAATCAGGACGGATTGGTTGCAAATGTGTCTGAGGTGAAAAATAAATTAGCCACATTGCCACAGGTAGAAGGCGTCAGTCAGTCTATGGCTCCTATGCCCTTTTTTACGCTTGCATTGAGTCGCTTGGGTGGCGAAGAACGTTATTCAATGCGAGCTAAAGATGTTGATCACGCTTATTTCGATTTGATTAAGCAACCATTACTTGGCGGTAATTATTTCAGTGAAGCAGATATCAAAGATAAAAATAAAGTAATGATAATCAATGACGTATTCGCGAAACAACTCGCGCCAGATGGTAATGCCCTTGGTTTGACATTTGATAATGGTGCAACTGTTGTGGGGGTTGTTAAGGGCATACTTTTACCCGGACAAACCACTATTGAACCACGTTTCTATTTCCCCGCATCACCCGCCAGAAACATGTTTTTAGTCAAAACCAAAGCGGGCCAAGTAATCACCCGTGAGCAAGTAGTGAATGTTTTGCTTCAAGTTTCTAGTGAGTTAAAACTCTTTAGTTTGACTACATTAGAGTCCCGTCGTGTTGAACGTTTGTTTGCCCAATACACCACAGCCGTTACCAGTGGAACACTTGCGGTAATAACCTTTTTGTTAGCTGGTGTTGGCCTGTACGGAATATTAAGCTACAGCACCCAAATGCGGCGATTTGAAATAGGCACCAGACTAGCAATTGGTGCCAAACGTAAAGAAATAATACTACTTATTGTTAAAGATAATGCGGCGATGATCTTGCTTGGAATGCTGACTAGCGTGTTGGTGTTGCTAACATTGTATTTAGGATTTAGGGATAGCTTAACTGATTATCTAAGTGGAAATATGACTCTTGCATTTGTTCTAACTGTTGCCTCTATTGCTTTACTCTCACTATTCGCCTGCTACTGGCCATTACGAAAATACATCAATCAACCTGTCGTGCATTCTTTGCGTGGTAGTGAATAACCACTCTCTCATACTAAGTTTGTAAGGAAGGAAACCATATGAATCATTACTTTTTTTTGCTTAAACAAGCGTGGGGAAGCTTGAGACAAAAGCCTGGTTTTTTGGTAACAGTTGTCGTCACAATGGGCACCACATTAGGGGTGTTGCTATGTGTTTTGACTTTAGCGTATCTATTGGTTTTACAGCCGTTGCCTTATCCTGAGCAGGACCGACTCTATAACGTTACTCATGCCATGGGTGATAAGTCTAAAGAGGCGCCCCCAAAAGCTTTTACCTATCCTGGGCTTATTCACCTTTATAAAAACCAGCAACTTTTTGAAAAAACAGCGCTTCTCCAATATGCCGAGGATATATTGACATCGTTACCCAATCAACCCACGTTAAATACTGGTTATGTTACTCCCCAGTGGTTTGAATTACTTGGAGCGACACTTAAAATGGGGCGACTATTTGAGCAGACTGAAGCTTTAGATACGTTTAATCCTGTGGCGATTATCAGTTATAAAACGTGGCGCCAAGAGTTTGCTTCTGCACCAGATATGTTAGATAAAAAAGTGTCGTTTAGCGGTGTGACTTATCGTGTGGTAGGGGTCTTAAGTAAAGAGTTTGTCGAGCCTCAAATTAATCAAGTGGGTAAGGACGTCGGTATATGGTTTCCTTGGGATTATAATTTCGATGTTCCCTTAAAAGAGAGCTGGGGATACATGAGTCCGGCATCGATCTTTGTAGGTAAATTGAAAGTTGGCGTCTCTGCAAGCAATGCACAGCAAAGACTTACACCTTTGGTAAACGATACTTGGGCTGAACATGTCGCTTCTATCCCGTTTTTTAGTGGTTGGTCTATTAAAATTGAATTAGAGCCTTTCCAAACTGTTGTTATGGGAGAGAGCAAAAATACTGCTTTTTTGTTGTTAGCTGGGGTATTGGGTTTGGTGTTAATCGCCTTTGCCAATATTGCTAATTTGTTTATATCGCGTACTGCCGAGCAACGAAGGCCGTTGGCTATACGTGCTGCATTGGGAGCTACAAAATCTCAATTGTTTCGGGAGTTATTGGCCGAATCGGGATTGTTGATGTTGTTGTCAGTGTTGCTCGCTTTGGTTATTGCCTCTTTGGGATTCTCCTTATTGCAGTCTTACATGTCTTCTGTATTGCCAAGAGTGGATGAGTTAAGGATGAATACCATTACTTTGGTGGCCGCTGTTTTTTGTGCTGTTCTTTTCGCATTTTTGTTCGCTTTTTTAAGTCGCAGAGCAATCAATTATCAAACCCTCAACTCAATGCTGCAATCCAGTGGTAAAGGCACAGGTGTGCAGGTTTCTAAATTATTCAGGCAAAGCTTAATTGTCAGCCAAGTAGCCATCGCAACTGTGCTTGTTTTCGTGAATATCAGTTTATTTAAACAGGCGATTGGCACTATCACTGAACCCACTGATTTTAGTGTGGAAAATATGTCACAAATTAGTCTAGCTGTTTCTGCTTCACAGGTGCCTCCACCAGAAGAAGTGTCGGCTGTGATGACTGAATTGAAAAAGAAACTACTTGAATTACCCCAAGTAGAGAGTATTTCACAATCAGTCTCTGTATTAGACCGATTCGGCCTTAGAGCTTTAATCGCTGTAACTTCAGGCGAAAGTTTTACACTCGAAAGTAAACATGTCAGCAATAATTATTTCCAAATGATGGCGCAACCTTTACTTGAGGGAGACTATTTTAGTGACACAGATATCAAAGACGGCACCCAAGTCATCATTGTTAACGACGTGTTTGCTAAACACCTTAGCCCTGATGGCAGTGCTCTTGGTTTACAAGTTTCTCCACCTTCAAGCCGTGACCGATTAACCATCGTAGGTGTGGTGAAAGGCGTAAAAATGCCCGCCCAGACGGACATTCCAATGCGAGTTTATACGCCCTTAAACCTAGCACCTACACAAATGACGCTGAAGTTACAAGAAGGACAAAGTATTACCAGAGAGCAGGTGGTGTCTGCTATTAAGGGCGTCAGTAACTTGTACGCACTTTTTAGTTTGCAAACTCTCACTGAAGTTAAGCAAAGAAGGTTGTTTACTCAATATACCTCAGCAATCACTACTTCGGCATTGACTTTTATTACCTTATTTTTGGCAGGTGTTGGCCTGTACGGAATATTAAGTTACAGCACCCAAATGCGGCGATTTGAAATCGGTACCAGACTAGCAATTGGTGCCAAACGTAGTGATGTCATCAAACTAATTGTTAAAGATAATGCCGCGATGATCTTACTTGGCATGCTGACCAGCGTGTTGGTTTTGCTAGCCTTGTACTTAGGATTTAACGATAACTTAAACGCTTATCTAAGTAACAATCTTGTTTTTGTGTTTGTTTTGACCCTTGTCCCTATTGCTCTACTCTCACTATTCGCCTGCTACTGGCCATTACGAAAATACATCAATCAACCTGTTGTGCATTCATTGCGTGGTAGTGATTAAGCGTTTTGCTCAAACTAGGTTTTTATGGAAGGAAACACCATGAATCACTATTTTTATTTGATTAAACAAGCTTGGGCGAGCCTGAAACAAAAGCCGAGTTTTGTAGTTGTAGTTGTCTCTACTATGGGCACAACTTTAGGTGCATTGCTATGTGCAGTAACACTCAATTACTTGTTATTGGTTGAACCTCTCACTTACCCTGAGCAAGAGCGGATCGTTGTAGTAGATCATCGAATTGTGGATGCTGAACAAACAACAAAAAAAGTTGCTTTTAGTTACGCTGGTTTAGTGCATTTATATAAGAGCAAAGAAGCCTTTGAACAATCGGCTATGATGTACTTCGCGCAAGATGTCATTACATCTAATGAATGGCAACCTTTGGTTAATGTCACTTTTACGACACCAGAAATACATCAATTTCTTGCGTCGTCAATGGCAATTGGACGAGTCTTCGATGAGTCCGAGGGGCTGGATAGCGATAACCCAGTGGCGATATTAAATTACAATACCTGGCAAAAAGAATTTTCTGGCCGCAAGGATATTTTGGCGCAAAAAATTACAATAGGTGGTGTTAGTTATCGTATTGTAGGTGTTTTGGCTAAGAGGTTTGTCGAGCCAGAACTGTATACTATTGGTAGGAAAACGCATGTTTGGTTGCCTTGGGACTTTAACCATGCAGCCAGTAAAAATAAGGAAAGTTTTACTAATATTACTGAGAATTATCGATATGTTGGGCTTTTGAAAAAAGGCTTTGATAAGGAACAAGCTGAGATGTTGTTAACGCCTTTAGTGAGCGATCGTTGGCAACAGGGCGTTGCACATATGGATTTTTTCAAGAATTGGTCAGTGAAAGTTGAAGTGAGACAACTAAAGGATGTAGTTCTAGGGAACAGCAGCTCAATATCAATCATGATATTAATTGGTGTAATTGGATTAGCGCTAATAGCCTGCTTAAATATTTCTAATTTGTTTATGGCTCGCATAGCGGAAAAACAACGCCAATTGGCTATTCAAGCTACTCTCGGAGCGACTAAGCGACATTTATTCAAAGCAATATTCGTCGAAATTAACATATTAATGTTTATGTCAATATTTCTTGCCCTCGCTGTTTCTCAAGTCGGTTTTAATGTTATGCAGCAGCATTTGAATACAGTATTGCCCCGCATTGAAGAACTATCATTAAACATGGTTACGTTTGGGGTGGCGATAATTTTGTGTGTGATGTTAGCTCTGATTTTTTCCAAACTGTCTACAAGCTTGGTTAACTATAGCGCTTTGAAAAGGCCGCTGCAGAGTAGTGGTAAAGGGAGTGGTATACAAGTATCCAAAAAATACCGCCAAGCGTTAGTTGCAAGTCAAATCGCACTTGCAACAGTTCTGGTTTTCGCCAACGTTACCTTATTTAAGGATTCTCTAAAAACAATTAATTCGCCAGTCGGTTTTAATACAGAAAACTTGGCAACCTTGATTCTGAACTTTAATGCACCACATTACCCTACTCAAGAAGAAGCGATACCTATAATGGCAGATATATTAGAAAGGCTAGGGTCATTGCAACAGGTAGAGTCGGTAGCTCAAGGAAGCACGCCGCTGGATGGATTTAGTTTCAAGGCACTGACTGTTAATAATGAGCAGTTTACGCCATACCGTAAGATGATAGATGAGAATTATTTCACCTTGTTAGAACAGCGATTATTGCAAGGAGATAACCTCACTATAGTTGATCGCAGAGATAACAGTCGCTCAATGTTAGTTAACCAAGCATTTGCTAATCAACTTGAAGCAGACGGAGATGTCGTTGGAATGCGCTTAGCGTCTATAAATGAACCTGACTTTCAAATAATTGGAATTGTAGAAGATATCAATATTCCAGGAGAAACAGCAATTGGAAGTGGCGATGCTAGAGTTCCACGAATGTACGCACCAAACTCATTGAGTGAGCAGACCTTTATTCTGAAACTGAAGCCAGGGCAAGATTTAAGCCGTGAAGAACTGGCTAAAGCTATTGGAGAAGTGGACAAAAGGTATTCTGTTTTTGATTACATTATAGCGTCAGAATCTCTTACCAAAAGGCTATTTGTAGAAATCACCACTGCAGTCACAACCACAGTTTTAGCATTTCTTGTTTTGTTTCTAGCAGGTATCGGAATATACGGAATTTTGAGTTACAGCACCCAAATGCGCAGATTTGAGTTGGGCACCCGTATGGCGCTGGGCGCTAAACGCAAACATCTTATCGGCCTTATTCTAAAAGACAATGCATGGGTAATTGTTATAGGCATGGCGACCAGCATGGTCGTCATGCTGCTACTATATGTTGCTTATCAAGAGCAACTTAGTACTTATATTGGTATGGAATTGCTGGGAGTGTTTGCACTTACCCTTTGCGCTATTTGCATGTTGTCACTATTCGCCTGCTACTGGCCATTACGAAAATACATCAATCAGCCTGTTGTGAATTCTTTGCGTGGTAGAGATTAAGCGTTTTTTGAGCCTGTAAATTGTGATTTATTTGATTAGTTTGCCTTTGTAAAATGGGGTGAACAATATTTCATATTCCAATGCGTTATTTATTTATGCATTTATGAAGTGTTAAGTTTCATTTAAGTGGTTAGTATATAAGGGCATATGGAAAAGTTGTACGTCCTAATACCCTAATTTGCTTGGTTCGATTGGCCCTACACCTTTGGACTATACTCAGGCGTTTGACGTATAACGTTGAATGGCTAAGCAAGCATTATTAATTAAAACAAACATTGGAATTTTATGAAAACACTATCTGATATTGGCTTAATCGGCCTTGCTGTAATGGGTGAAAACCTCATTCTGAATATGGCAAGTAAAGGTTATACCGTTACTGCTTATAATCGCTCTACCGATAAGGTTGAAAACTTTATTAATGGCCGAGCAAAAGGCGAAAGTATTCGCGGTGCTTATTCAGTAGAAGAGTTAGTTCAATCCCTCGCCATTCCTCGTAAAATTATGATTATGGTCAAATCAGGCGCCCCTGTGGACGCCACTATCGATCAGCTTCTACCTTTGTTAGACAAAGGCGACATTATTATTGATGGTGGTAATACCCATTTCCCTGACACTATTCGCCGTGAAAAATACTGTGCTGAAAAAGGTATTCACTTTGTTGGTGCCGGTGTATCTGGTGGTGAAGAAGGCGCGCTTAAAGGGCCTTCAATAATGCCCGGTGGTTCAGCTGAAGCATGGGCAGCTGTGAAACCTATCTTTCAAGACATCTCTGCCAAGGTAGATGATGGATCACCTTGTTGTGATTATGTTGGTGAAAATGGTGCTGGTCACTTTGTTAAAATGGTGCATAACGGTATTGAGTATGGTGATATGCAATTATTGTGTGAAGCCTACCAAATTATGAAAGACACCCTTGGTATGTCTGCCGATGAAATGCATGAAGTTTTCAAAGAATGGAACACTACAGAATTAGATAGTTATTTAGTGGAAATCACTCGCGATATCTTAGCCTTTAAAGATGAAGACGGTGGTCCTCTCGTAGAAAAAATTCTTGATACTGCAGGCCAAAAAGGCACAGGTAAATGGACAGGAATTGTTGCCCTAGACTTAGGTGTGCCATTAACTCTGATTGCTGAATCGGTATTTGCTCGTTGTATCTCTGCACTTAAAGATGAACGTGTTGAGGCGTCTAAAGTGATGACTGGCCCAGCTAAAACATTTGATGGTGATAAAGCCGCTTTTATTGAAGATTTACGCCAAGCCGTGCTGGCCGCTAAAATTGTTTCTTACGCACAGGGTTACACCTTAATGCGTGAAGCAGCCAAAGAATATAACTGGAACTTAAACTACGGCGGCATCGCATTGATGTGGCGTGGTGGTTGTATTATTCGTTCTGCTTTCTTAGGAAAAATCAAAGAGGCCTATGATAAAAATCCTGAGTTAAACAATCTATTATTAGATGACTACTTTAGAGACACAGTAGTAGGCGCTCAAGAAGGTTGGAGACGGGTAGCAGTCAATGCTATTACAACAGG